>Ga0213824_1000047_pt1 | contig 109784 bp, 91 predicted proteins | sample MC6MC0906MG_FD_179892 | JGI IMG/M metagenome (GOLD analysis project Ga0213824, IMG submission 179892) | Enriched soil aggregate microbial communities from Iowa State University, Ames, United States - MC6-MC0906-MG | ecosystem: Environmental > Terrestrial > Soil > Unclassified | place: USA: Iowa...
CGCGGTGTTTCGTTCATGCCAGGGATCTCAGCAGGTGGAATGGGCGCAGTTTAAGCCCTTAGCAAGCTAATTAACAAGTTAGTACATAATATTGTGAGGCTGATTGTCGCAGGGTTGAACTTGCCAAGGTGTGCCAAAAAGCTTAGATCACGCGCTGAAAATTGCAGTAAAAGATGGGTTTATGTGCGTTCAGATGCAGGGCTTAGACGTTTGTCGTAGACAAATCAATTGTCAGGCCACGGCGTAACGCTGCCATGGAACACCGCAAGCCAGACGGTCGGCACCCCTTGGGCGGTCCATTCCACCCGGTGCCGACAATGGGCCGGAATGTCGAGGCAGTCCCCCGGGGCGAGCAGGCGGGTGTAGTCTTCCTGCTCCAGGCGCAGGGCCGCACGGCCACTCAATAACATGACCCATTCACCTTCGGCCTGGTCGTACCAGAAGCCGAGCGGGCTGGCCTGCCCGCACGAGACGATGCGCTCGATGCGCACGCCGGGGCGCTGCAGCAGTTCATCGACCCGCTCGGCACCCGCGGGGTCACAGGTGGGCAGGGTATTCAGTACGTTGACAGTCGTCATGCACTCATCTCGTTCAGTGGGAGGTACTTCCACTATGGACCGGCTTACGCTGCCTCGCGCTTCTTGACCCGCACCGTGGATTGTAGGACCGTTCCGCAATTTGAATCGGGGTACGCATGGACAAGTTCCTGGCGATGAAGATGTTCACCGCGACCGTCGACGCCCAGGGCTTTTCCGCAGCGGCGCGCAAGCTTGGCGTGGCCACCTCGTCGGTGACGCGCCTGGTCGATGCACTGGAGGCGGCGCTGGGCGCCACCTTGCTCAACCGCTCCACGCGCCAGGTTACCCTGACTGAGGCGGGCGCTCGCTATTACGCCCGCGCACGGGACATTTTCGAGGCGTTGGACGAGGCCGATGCCAGCGTCGCCGACCGCGGCGAAGAGCCTGTTGGCGTATTGCGCCTGTGCCTGCCGGTGGAATTCGGGCGACGCGTGATCGCCCCGCACCTGGGGCCGTTCCTGGCGCGCTACCCCGCCCTGGAACTGGACATCGACATGAGCGACCGGCTCGATGACCTGCTGGACGGCCGCTACGACCTGTCGATTCGCCTTGGCGACCCGTCGCCGAATGATGAACTGGTGTGCCGGCAACTGGGGCGCTTCGAGCGCTGGCTGGTGGCCAGCCCCGACTACCTGGCCGGCCGCGAATCCTTGCAGCACCCCGGGCAATTGCTGGATCACGCCTGCCTGCGTTTTCGCTATGGGCAGAAGGCGCGGCCCTGGCGTTTGCGGCGGGGGGACGATGCCGTGGAACTGGAGGTGAGCGGCCCGCTGCGCAGTGCCAATGCCGACCTGCTGCGCGAAGCCGCGCTGGCGGGCAGCGGTATCGCCTTGCTGGCCGACTGGCTGGTCCGCGAAGACGTTGCCGCCGGGCGCCTGCAGCGTGTGTTCGGCGACTGGCAGGCCAGCCCAGGTACGGCCAATGACAGTATCAATGCCTTGTACCTGCCCAACCACCGTGGCTCGCGTCGCGTTCAGGCCTTCATCACGTTCTGCGAGCGTTTGCTGGCGTCATGAAGCGCGTGCGTTGCGTACGGCGCAAAGCCCTGTTGCGCCAGCGCTGGATTCTCCTGCCAACGATGCCCCGCTACTGTGCCCGGCATATTCCACCCAATGCCGAGGAACCTCGCATGAATCCCTCCCTTGCTGCCACACAGGCCACAGCACCCGGCCTGAGCCGGGCTCTGGTCAGCCTGCTGGCATTCTGCTGCGGCGCGATCGTCGCCAATATCTACTACGCGCAACCCATCGTCGGGCTGATCGCACCGGACCTTGGCCTGTCCACCGAGCGGGCCAGCCTGATCGTCTCGCTGACCCAGCTGGGCTATGCGCTGGGCCTGCTGTTGCTGGTGCCGCTGGCGGACCTGTTGGAAAACCGCCGGTTGATGATCGTCACGGCGGTACTCGCTTGCATTAGCCTGTTGCTGGCGGGCACCAGCAGCCATGGCCAGGGGCAGTTGTTCCTGGGCTATGCCTTGTTGATCGGTTTCAGCTCGGTGGCAGTGCAGATGCTCATCCCGCTGGCTGCGCACCTGGCGCCGGAGCAGCAGCGTGGCCGGGTGGTCGGCAACATCATGGGCGGGCTGCTGCTGGGCATCCTGCTGGCGCGGCCGCTGTCGAGCCTGGTGGCGGACCACTTCGGCTGGCGCACGGTGTTCATTGGCGCGGCGGGCTTGATGGTGGCGATCATCCTGCTGTTGGCGCTGACCTTGCCGCGCCGGGTGCCTGACCACAAGGCCAGCTATGCCGGGCTGATGTTGTCGCTGATCGCTTTGTTGCGGCAGTACCCGGTGCTGCGCCAACGCTCGCTGTACCAGGCGTTGATGTTCGCAGCGTTCAGCCTCTACTGGACGGCAGTGCCGCTGGCCCTGGCGGGCGAGCATGGCCTGTCGCAAAGCCAGATCGCGCTGTTTGCCCTTGTGGGCGCGGTCGGCGCCATCGCCGCGCCAATGGCCGGGCGCCTGGCCGATGCCGGCCATGCTCGCGCCGCTTCACTGCTGGCCTTGGTACTGGCGCCTGTGGCATTGCTGCTGGGGCTGACTGCGCCGGGCTACAGCGTCATTGGCCTGGGTTTGACCGGGGTGCTGCTGGATTTCGCGGTGCAGATGAACATGGTCATCGGCCAGCGCGAGGTGTATGCCCTGGACCCAGCCAGCCGCGGGCGGCTCAATGCGCTGTACATGACCAGCATTTTCCTGGGCGGCGCCCTGGGTTCGTCGGTGGCCAGTGCGGTGTTCGCCCACTATGGCTGGCAGGGTGTGGCAGTGCTGGGCGCTGTATTGCCTGGCTTGGCGCTGCTGGCGTTCCTGGTCGTCTCGCGAGGCAAATGAGCCGGCAATGCCTTAACGCCCGAGCGGCAATGCCACGCCAATCAAGACAAACAGCCCCCCGCAAAAGCGATTGAAGCCCTTGCCACCCTTGGCCAGCCAGGGCCTGATCCGAAACGCCAACCGCGCCAGCAGGTATTCGACCACGAACTCCACGCTGGCGAAGGTGGCCGCCATGACCACGAACTGCAGCAACAACCCGCGCTGAGGGTCGATGAACTGCGGCAGGAACGCCCCGTAAAAAAGAAGCACCTTGGGGTTGGCCATGGCCGACAGCAGGCCTTGGCGGAACATACCGGCACTGCTCAGGGGGGCCGCCTGCGCCTGCGCGTCCAGGTGCAAGGCAGGGCTGCGCCAGAGCTGGATGCCCAACCACAGCAGATAAGCACCGCCCACCCCCTTCAGCACGGTCAGCACGGACGCCGAGGCCTGCAGCAAGGCCGTGAGGCCGAACATGGCCAGGGCGATCAGAGCACTGAAGCCGAACACCCCGCCCACGATGGTGAACAGCGTGCGCCGTGCGCCATACAGCGCGCCGTGGGTGAGGGCCAGCAGGCTGTTAGGGCCTGGGGTCAAAGACAGGCCAATGCTTGCCAGCAGGTAGATGAGCCAGGTATCCAGAGCCATGTAGGTGCCTTGTTTCAGTCTGTGTTCAGTGAGGGGCAGTCTAAGCGACGCCGCTGAATCGGCAGGGTATGATCTGGACATCTGATGGTTGATCCTGGACATCCTGCCATGGCCCCCGATATCCGCCTGCTGATTCTGCCGTTGCCGGATTTTGCCCTGCTGCCCTTCGGTGCTTTCCTCGACAAGTTGCGCTTCAGTGCCGACGATGAAGACTACAGCCGCCAGCGCTATTGCAGCTGGACGCTTGCCGGGCTGACCGGCGAACCCGTGGTGTCGAGCAGCGGCGCTGTGATGCAGATGGAGGCCGTTGCCGATCAGCTTGCACTGGGTGACTACGACTACCTGGTGCTGTTCGGCAGCCGCAATGCCGAGGCCACGGCCCGCCTGGCACCTCGCTACAAAAGCCTGCTCAAGCGTGCGTCAAGGGCGGGTTTGAAACTGGTCGCCATCGACAATGCCGCCTTTCTGCTGGCAGCGTGTGGTTTGCTGGACGGGCACAAAGTGGTGGTGCACTGGCGCCATGAAGCCGAGTTTCGCGCGTGTTTTCCGCACTTGCAGTTGCTGCGCGAGCAGTTGTACTGCATCGACCGTACACGCATCACCTGTGCGGGCGGCACGGCAGCCATCGACCTCGCCGTCGAACTGCTATCCGATGCGTGCGGGCGCGCCCGGGCGTTGAAGGGGCTGGCCGACATGCTGGTGGACGAGTCCCGCGACAGCCGCCATGCCTTGCGTTCACTGGAAGCCGGGGCAGGGCAGGGGCGCCAGGTGCAGCGTGCGTTGTCGCTGATGCGCCACCACTTCGGGGCGCGGCTGTCCATCGAGCAACTGGCGGCGCAGTTGGGGGTCAGCCGACGGCAGCTGGACCGCCAGTTCCAGGCCAGCCATGGCATGAGCGCCAAGGCCTGGTGGCTGGAGATGCGCCTGCAGCAGGCGCGCTGGCGCCTGCAAAACTCCAGCCACAACCTGGCGCAGATTGCCGATGAGGTAGGGCTGGGCGATGCGAGCCACCTGGGCAAATGCATGCGGCGGCGGTTTGGCTGTACGGCGCTGGCGCTGCGCCGTGATGCTCACTGCGGCGTGCCGAACAACCCGGTCCAGTAGATGCCCGCATCGCTCTTCGGGTCCACCGCATAGGCCGCGCCCATCTCGCGGAAATCCGGGTTCATCAGCGTGGCGCAATGCCCGGGGCTGGCCAGCCAGCCATCGACCACCTTCTGCGCCGTGTCCCGCCCGGCAGCGATGTTTTCGCCAATCTGCTGATACAGGTAACCGGCCAATTCGGCGCGATCACCTGGCGTGCGCCCGTCACGATCGATGTGGTCGAAGAAATTCTGGTTGGCCATGGCCCGCGTGTGGTTGGCCGCCACCCCCGCCAAGGCGCTGCTCCAGCTCAATGCAGGTGCGCCGGCGAAGGGCTGGCCGCCGCATTGGCGCGGCGCCTTGCGCGCGCCATTGATCGCCTGCATGAGCTTCTGCCCCTCGGCCTGCCAGTCACCCAGGCGCCCGCTGAGCAGGGGGCGGGCCAGCACCACGCGCCAGTCACGGCCTTCCTGGCTGACGCCGATGTCGACGAACTGCGGGTCGAGCACCACCTGGCAGAAGCTTTCTTCGATGGCATGCATGGCCGCACGCGCGTCGCGCGGGCCGGACAGGCTGATGGCCTGCACGTTGACCATCGGGTACGCGGCACGGGTCATGGCCTGCTGCAGGTCGCGGGTGCCCTCTGGCGACAGCGCCAGGCGCGTGTCGCTGTTGAGCGGTGGCAGTTCCAGCGATGCCTCGCCACCGCAGCGCTGGGTCTGGCTGCGGTAGGTATTGATCGAATCGATCAGCTGCGCCTCTTCGCCGGTGGCAGCCAGGCTCCCGGTCGATACGACCAGGCCCAGCGACAGGGCGGCAACGGATGACAGGACGCGCATGTGGATCTCCCTGTGACTGGCAGCGTCTTGGTTTGCGCTGCTCATCCTACACAAGCCCAAGGCTTTTGGCCCGGTGTCGTGCAAAGCAATGAAAATACCTACTAAAAAGCGCGCAGGCAGCAAAAGAGGGAGTAGACCGCTGGTCGCCGAAAAAGTGCGATGGTTTGGTAATCATTCGTAACTTCGACTAGAAACAATACGCAAACGCTAATGATTCCTCGTCCGCCAGGAAGGCCTCACTCAGTACATCGGGAGCCTTTCATGGCACGATTCCCTGCGTATCAGTCGACCTTTTTCGCTGTGTGCTGTTCCGTTGCCGTGACCGCCCAGGCGGCCGACGGCGCCATCGAGCTGGATGCCACTGCCATCAATGCCGAAGCCGCCCGGCCCAAGGGCGAGCCTCCCGAAGCCTTTGCCGGCGGCCAGGTGGCCCGGGGCGGGCAGATGGGCGTGCTGGGCAACCAGGACATGATGGACGTGCCTTTCACCCAGACCAGCTACACCGCGCAGCTGATCGAGGACCAGCAGGCCGAAGACATCGGTGACGTGTTGCTCAACGACCCGTCGGTGCGCCAGTCGTTCGGCTTCGGCAACCAGTCACAGGTCTTCGTCATCCGCGGCTTGCCACTTAATGGCGACGATGTGGCGTTCAACGGCCTCTACGGGGTGTTGCCGCGGCAGATGATCTCCACCGATGCCGTGGAGCGGGTCGAGGTGCTCAAGGGCCCCAACGCCTTCCTCAATGGTGCCAGCCCGACCGGCACCGGCCTTGGCGGCAACGTCAACCTGCAGCCCAAGCGCGCCGGCGATGCACCGACCCGCCGCTACACCCAGGACATCAGCAGCGATGGCCGGCTGGGCGAGCACCTGGACCTCGGCCAGCGTTTTGGTGAAGACAACCGCCTTGGCGTACGCCTGAACCTGTCGCAGCGCGAGGGCGAGACGGCGGTCGACGACCAGGACCAACGCAGCAAACTGTTCATCGTCGGCCTCGACTACCGAGGCGACAACTTCCGGGTCTCCACCGACATCGGCTACCAGAAGCAGCGGGTCAACCACATGCGCAACTCGGTGCGCCTGGGCGCCGGCCTGGCCGACATCCCGCGCGCGCCGGATGCCGACCACAACTACGGTCAGGACTGGTCCTGGACCGAGACCGAGGACAGTTTCGGCATGGTCCGTGGCGATTATGACTTCAACGACAACTGGAGCGCGTACCTGGCCGGCGGCGTCAAGCACAACCACGAGAACGGCTTCTACGGTACGCCGATCCTCACCGACGCGGCCACCGGGGATGCCACCATCGGCGGTTCGAAGATCCCCCACAACGAGGACAACACCACCTTCATGGGGGGGATCAACGGCCGCTTCCAGACGGGCCCGGTCAGCCACCAGCTGAACATCGGCGCGGCGAGCATCTGGACCCAGCAGGAGAACGCCTTTGTCTTCTACAACTCGCAAGCCACCAACATCTACCGCACCGACCCACTGCCCAAGCCGACCACGCCCACCTTCACCGGCGGCAAGCTGGACGACCCGGGCGTAACCGGCAAGACCCGCAACCGCAGCATTGCCGTGTCCGACACCGTGGGGCTGTTCGACGACAGCCTGCTGCTCACCGTCGGCGTGCGCCGCCAGCAATTGCGCGTCGAGGGTTACGCCTACGACGGCGAGGGCCCGGACCTTGGCCGTAACGCCTTCTACGACGAGTCGGTCACCACCCCGGTGTACGGCATCGTCTACAAGGTCAACCCGTCGATCTCGCTGTACGCCAACCGCATAGAAGGCCTGGCCCAGGGTGCAACGGCCTCGGGCCAGGTGATCAACGCGGGCGAGGTGTTCCCGCCGGCCAAGACCCAGCAGGTGGAGGCGGGGGTCAAGCTGGATTACCAGAGCATTGGCGCCAACCTGGCGGTGTTCCGCATCGAACGGCCCACCGACGGCTTTGTCCAGGGCGATGTGTTTGTCCAGGATGGCGAGCAGGTCAACAAGGGCATCGAGCTCAGCGTATTCGGCGAGCCGGTCCCCGGGCTGCGCTTGATGGCGGGCGGCACGCGCATGGACACCGAGCTGAAGAAGACCCTCAACGGCGCCGACGACGGCAATCATGCGGTGGGTGTGCCGACGTTCCAGCTCAACGCCAGCGTCGACTGGGACGTGCCGGGCCTGGAAGGCCTGGTGCTGAATGCACGCATGCTGCGCACGGGCGGGCAGTACGCCAACCCGGCCAATACCCTCAGCCTGCCGACCTGGAACCGCTTCGACGTGGGCGCGCGGTATCGCTTAAAGGTGCAGGCGAAAGCGGTCACCCTACGGGTGAATGTGGAGAACCTCACCGACAAGCACTACTGGGCGTCGGCCAACGGTGGCTACCTGACCCAGGGGGATCCGCGTTTGGTGAAGGTCTCGGGGACCCTGGACTTCTGACATCGGGTTTAGCGCGCCAGCGCCTGGTTCGGCTTGTAGAACAGGAAGTGACGGGTCTGGGCCGTTCTGCGGTAGGCCTTGGCCCAGTCCGGGTGCACATTGCGGTCATGGAAGTACAGCGCGCCACCAGTGCTGTCCTTGAGCTGCTGGTTCAGTGCCTTGCGCGCAATCTCCTTGGCGATGTCATAGCGTTCGGGTTCCTCGACCTGATCGGAGCGCCCGTCACACCACCAGGAAAACTGGCAGGATTTACTTTCCACGCCTTGTTTGACCACGCCGCAGACAGTGTTGGGGAAGCCATCCTTGCCCAGGCGGTTGATCACCACGCTGGCCACTGCGCTCATGTCCTTTTCGTCGGCGCCTTTGGCTTCCCAGTAGATCGTGCGTGCCAGGCAGGTGATGCTGTCGTCCATCGGCGCCTGGCCTGCTGGATCGACTGCTTTCACTTCACTGGGCGTCAGGGTTTCGGCTTTCTTCGGCGGCGGCGCGTCCTTGACCACTTTTTCTTCCAACATCTCGGCCTTGTCTTCGGCAACCGCAGCCTTGGCAGTGTCGGCGGCATATGAGGAGCCTGCGAGCAGGGCCGAGGTCAAGCTGATCACCATCCACGAAAGGCGCATGGTCGAGGTTCCGAAGTGTAGGTTGCTTCACAGTCTAGCCAAGCGCATTCAATTCAGCGAAAGCATTAGCACCAAGGGCAGTGTCACGGCAGCCGCCACCGTCTGCAAGGCGATGATGGTCGCCATCAACGGCGCATTGCCGCCCATCTGGCGTGCCATGACATAGGATGACGAGGCGGTGGGCAACGCCTGGAACAACACCGCCACCACCGCCGCCTGGCCACCCAGGCCGAGCAGGCGACACAGGCCCCAGGTGGTCAACGGCATGACCAGGAATTTAAACATCGAAGCCGCCAGCAGGGGCCGTACTTGTTGGCCGACACGGGCGCCACCCAGCGCTGCGCCGACGCACAGCAGCCCCAAGGGCAGGGCGGCCTGGCCCAGCGCCTTGACCGTCGGTTCCAGGCCCGCAGGCAGCCCAAGGCCGGTAACCCGCAGCAGCAAGCCCCCGGCACAGCCGACGATCAGCGGGTTGGCAAAGATTGCCCGCAACACGGTGGCCGGGGAACTGTGGCGCGCGCTGAAGCGGGCGAACACCAGCACGCAGAGCAGGTTAACCAGCGGCACGATGGCGGCGTTGGCCACTGCCGCCAGGGCAATGCCGGCACTGCCGTAGATGCCCGCAGCCAGGGTGGCGCCGATGTAGTTGTTGAAACGCACACCGCCCTGGAATACCGACGTGAAGTCCGCGCCATCGTGGTTCACCGCGCCTTGGTAGAGCACCAGCAAGCCGGCGCCGAGGACGGTCGAGAGCATCAGCACGCCGACCATGCCCAGCACCGGCACGCCATCCAGGTTGGCGGTGGCCAGGCCATGCAGGAACAGCGAGGGCAGCAGCACGTAGTAGCTGAGACGCTCGGCACCGGGCCAGAAACTCTCGGCGAGAAAACCGCGTACGCGCAGGAAAGTGCCCAGGGCGATCAGCAGGATGATGGGCAGCAAGGTGGTCAGCAGCAGAGGGAGCATGGGGTGACGTTCCGTGGTCGGGTACGGGCACAGAGGTTAGCCTGGCTGACTGATCGGGAAAAACGCTTAATTCTGCAGTGACTGTTGAGTAAAAATGCATGGTTCAGCAGGCGGGTCAGGCCTCCATTGCTGTCTTCAGTACCGCACTCAAATGCCGCCGCTGGCTTTTCTCATGCTCCAGCAAGACCACCCGCCGTTTCAGCTGCGGCTCGCCAAACGGCAGGCAGGTGGCCGGCGGCAAACGCTGCAGGTCGTCGTCGGACATAGGGATGATCGCCACCCCCAAACCCATGACCGCCATGCGCGCCAGTGCTTCCTGGCTGTCCAGTTCCATCTGCTCGCTGACCTGCAGGTGCTGGCGGCGCAGTTCCTGTTCGATCTGCCTGCCTGCCCAGGCGCGCTTGTCGAAGCGCAGGAAGGGTTGACTGGCCAGCAGTTGCGGCAGGCTCTGGCCGGCCAGTTCGGGGCTGGCGATGGCCCAGAACCGGTCCTCGAACAGCGGTGTGTAATCCAGGCCCTGCGGGTAGGGGCTGACCGGCTCGGTGGTGATCGCCGCATCCAGGTCGCCGTCCTCGATACGCCGCGCCAGTTCCGCCGACATGCCTGAGGCCACGCTGATGTGCAGGTCCGGGTGATGCGCCTTGATCCACACCAGCGCCTTGGGCAGGCGCCGGGCCAATACCGTATGGATCGCACCCAGGCGCAGGCGCCCGCGCAGGCTCGGGCCAGTGGCCAGGGCATCGGCCAGTTCGTCGTAGGCGGCGAGGATGTGTTCGGCACGTGCCACAGCCAGTTGCCCGGCCTCGGTCAGCACCACCTGGCGGCGGCTACGGTCGAACAGCGGCACCTGCAGTTCATCTTCCAGCGCCTTGATGTGCAGGCTGACGGCCGAAGGGGTAAGGCTGAGCAGGTCGGCGGCGCGGGCGAAGGTGCCATGGCGGGCAATGGTGACGAGGGTACGCAGGGCTTTGAGGGACACGCGAGGGGCTCCGCAGGTAAGTGTTTCATTCTGTGGCCGCAGGGAATGCCTGGCAACCTGTGCAGTCCCATCTGACATGTGGGTATGACACCCGCGCACATCAGCTATGGAGACGCGACATGAGAGCAGTGCTATTCACCGCATTACTGGCATCGGCCGGCCTCACCCACGCCGCGCAGACGGTGGAACTCAAACTGGCCGGGCCGGACGGCCCCGGCAAGGTGATCGGCACCGTCAGCATCGAGCAGACCACGTACGGCGCCCTCCTCACGCCCGACCTCAAGGACCTGCCGCCAGGCGTGCATGGCTTCCACCTGCACCAGAACCCTTCGTGCGCGCCGGCCGAGGACAACGGCAAAGCCGTGCCAGCCGGTGCAGCGGGCGGGCACTGGGACCCGGACAAGACCAACGCGCACAAGGGCCCCTATGACGCCACAGGCCACCGCGGCGACCTGCCGGCGCTGTATGTCGGCGCAGACGGCAAGGCCACGTATCCGGTGCTGGCACCACGCCTGAAGGCCACCGACTTCAAAGGGCATGCGTTGATGGTGCACGCCGGTGGCGACAACCACAGCGACCACCCTGAGACGCTCGGCGGCGGCGGTGCGCGGTTTGCCTGTGGGGTCGTGCAGTAACGAGGAGGGCAGTACCAGGGGCTGGCAGCACATCCCGCAGCCAGCCCCCCCAGCGCTGAGCTTTTTTCAGGGAGTGGGACAGCACCGCGACTCAGCCGTCAGAAGTCATACGCCAACTTGGTGTACCAGTAACCACCGCCCGGATGAAACGGTGGGTTGCCGTACGCCGCCTGGTTGCCGTTGGCGTTGTATACGCCGTGTTTGTCCGGCCGCACATTGAACAGGTTGGTCCCGCCCACGCTCACCGTCAGGCTGTCGAACAGCAGGTACGACAGGTCCAGGTCGGTGATCCACTTGGCGCCGAAACGGCGGTCCTGGGCCGGGTTCTGCTGCCAGGTCTCGACCTTGCCGTAGCGGGTGGCCTGCAAGGTGCCGGTGAAATTGCCGAGCAACCACTGGCTGCCCAGCACCCATTTGGTCTTTGGCGATGCCGCCACCAAGTCGCCTTCGCGGCCATGGCCGACCACGTCGATGCCGGCGTCAGCCAGCGCCTGCGGGGTGCCCCGCGTGCCGCGCACGGTGGTCTTGTTCCAGTTGAAGCCCAGCGTCCAGCGCACATCGCCCCAGGCACCGAACGCGCTGGTGTGGTCGGCCACCAGGTCGAGGCCGCGGGTGCGGGTGTCGAAGGCATTGGTGTAGTAGTTGATCCAGGTGGTGCGGGCCAGGCCCAATGACTCGAGAATGTCGCCGATGGCGCCGGCGCCGTTCTGGCGGTCGTAGAGGTTTTCGGTGAGCAGGATGCGGTCGTCGATGTCGATCAGGTAGGCATCCAGGGTGACGCTGGTGCGCCGCGCCGGTTGCCAGGTCAGGCCCAGGCCTGCATTGCGCGATTTTTCCGGGTCGAGCTTGTCGCCGCCGAAGGCCAGCGCCGCCGCGCTGCCGGGGGCCACGGTGCGGCGCAGGGCCGGCACCACGTTGCCGTCGGCATCGAGCGCGGTGCGGTTGTCGCTGACGGTGTAGCCGGTCTGGGTCAATGACGGTGCGCGAAAGCCGCTGCCCAGCGTGCCGCGCACGGCGACGGTGTCGGTCAGCTCGTAACGGGAATTGAGTTTGAAGCTGGCGGTATTGCCGGAATCATCGTCGTAGTGCTCGAAGCGCGCCGCGCCGCCCAGGTACCAGCGCGGTGTCAGGTCCAGGCCAAGGTCGACGTACGCTGCATAGTTGTTGCGCTTCACATCGGCCTCGTCTTCCGGGCGGATGGTCAGCGCGGCCTGGGCGCCGACCGCGGTCTGGCCGTTGGCCAGGGTGTACAGCGGGTTGGGGCGGCCATCGGCCAAGGTCGCCGGGTAGCTGTAGGGGCCGACGCTGTAGGCGACCGGGTCGCCGGCAAAGGTGCGGAATCGCTCCCAACGGTGCTCCAGGCCCGCCGAAACGCGGGTGGGCACCGCCAGGCCGAACAACCCGTCGAAGGCGCGGGTGATGTCGACGTTGTTCACCCACTGGTCGAACTGCAAGGTCGCCAGGTCATCGAACGAGGTCGGCGATGCCGGGCCATAGGTGGGGTTGAGGGTCAGGTCGCTGGACTGCTGGTTCTTGTTGCGCCCATAGGTGGTGGAGAGGTCCCAGTCCCAGGCACCTGCCGCGCCCTTGGCACCGAGCAGCCACTGGTAATCGGTGTCCTTGATGTTGTTCAGCGGGAAGTAGCCATCGGGGAACAGTTCCGGGATCGAGGCATTGCTGTTGGGCAACCGGTAGTTGTTGTACGCCTCCAGCTTGCGCTCGGCGTAGGTGGCGAACGAGTACAGCGTGAGGTCGTCGCTCAGTGGCAGTTCGGCGTTGTAGCCGAGGCTGAACGCACGTAAATCGGGGTCGCCGTTCTTGACAGCACGGTGGTCCCAGGCCGCCTGGCGATCATCTTCGAAATAGGCGCGGTAATCCGGGTCGGCCTTGTCGATCCAGTTGGCCGTGCCACGCTTGCGGGCCTCGCCCGACAGATGCAGAAAACCGCCGTCACCGAGGGCGAAACCCTGGTCGCCAGCGAGTTTGATGGTTTCGCCCTGGCCGCTGAACAGCTGGCCGTAACTGCTTTCGTAATGGCCACCGCTGCTGGCGCGCTTGAGGATGATGTTGATCACCCCGGCCACCGCATCCGAGCCGTACTGGGCGGCGGCGCTGTCCTTGAGTACCTCGATGTGCGACACCGCGCTCACCGGGATCATGTCGATGTCCACGGCGTTGGCGCCGCTGTTGTCGGTCGAGCCGCTGGCGGGCACGGCGCTGTTGTGGCGGCGTTTGCCGTTGACCAGCACCAGGGTGTAGGCCGGCCCCAGGCCCCGGTTGCTCAGGGGCCTGACGCCAGACTGGAAGCCGGCGATGTTGGTGCCGAAGTTGAACGACGGTAGCAGTTTGGAAATGGCTTCGGACAGCTCGGCGCGGCCGGTACGCAGCAACTGTTCGCTGCTGATCACGTCGATGGGCGCCGGGCTGTCGGCGACCGTGCGCTGATTGCCGCGCAGGCCGGTGGAGATCACCGTAACGGTGTCCAGGCGTGGGTCTTCGGTGTTGGTTTCGGCATTGGCCAGAGGCGCGAGCAGACAGGCCAGGGGCAGGGCGATGAGAGGGGCTTTCGACATCATGTCCTCGTGAACGGCAGGCAGGCGTGTAGGCGCCAGGCCCGGTGTGGGCTGGCGTGGTGTGAGCATTGGGTGTTTGTCTGGGGTGGCCCTTTCGCGGGTAAATTGCAGCGGCGAAAGGGCCGGTACAGCCGATGCAAATCTAGGCAGTGCGCGCAGTCCGGCCAGCCTCTTGCTGCTCGACCAGGGCGCGAATCCGTGGGATCAACGCCTGCCCGTACTCCACCGCGTCGCGCAACTGATCGAAGCCACGGAACAGGAAGGTCGTGACCCCCAGGTCGTAATAGGCCAGCGCCGCCTCTGCCACCTGGTCCGCAGTCCCCACCAGCGAGGTCGAGTTACCCGCACCTCCGCCCAGCGCTGCAATCTCGGTCCACAACCGGGTATCGTGCACCTTGCGCTGGCTGGCCAGTTCCACCAGGCGTTCGGAACCGGCATTGCTCTTGCCAAAGTTCTTTTCGCGACGGTTGCACTGGCGAATGCCGATACGCTGCTGGGCATCGGCGAGGATGCGCTCGGCCCGCGCCCAGGCTTCGGCCTCGGTGGCGCCCAAGATCGGCCGCAGCGACAGGCTGAAGCGGATGTGCTTTTCGCGACCGTATCGGGCCGCCGCCTTGCGCACCTTGGCGATGCGCTCACGCACCTGCTCCAAGGGTTCGCCCCACATCATGTACACATCCGCATGCTTGGCGGCGACTTCGACGGCAGCATCGGAGGCGCCCGAGAAGTAGATCGGCAGGTGCTGTACCGGTTTGACCAGGGTCAGGTTGTCTTCGACCCGGTAATGCTCACCCTGGTGGTCGAACGGCTCGTGGCGGGTCCAGGTATCGCGCAGCACCTGCAGGTATTCATCGGTGCGGGCGTAGCGGGCGTCCTTGTCGAGGAAGTCGCCGTCGCGTTGCAGGTCGCCGCTGTCACCGCCAGTGATCACGTTGATCGAGGCGCGGCCACGGCTCAGCTGGTCGAGGGTGGCGAACTGGCGCGCGGCGAAGGTGGGTGCCTGGAAGCCCGGGCGGTGCGCCACCAGCAGGCCGATCTTCTCAGTGAGTGCGGCCACGTAGCTGGCGAGGATCATCGAGTCCGGCGCGCTGGTGTTGACCGCCAGCAGCGCCTTGTCAAAGCCGCCATACTCCTGGGCCTGGGAGAACGCCTTGATGAAGTCCAGGTCGACCAGCGGGCCACGTGGGGCCTGGGCTTCGCTACCTTCCTGGGGGCCGATGAGGCCGATGAATTCGAGGCTCATGAAACGCAACTCCTTGTAAAAATGGGCTCAGGCAACCGCCGTCTGGGCGCGCTGCAGTGTGTTGCTGTTTTCCGGCACGTCGAGGCCGAAGTTGTCGCGTAACGTGCTGCCGGTGTACTCGGCGCGGGCAAGGCCGCGCGCCTGCAGCAGTGGCACGACCAGCTGGGTGAAGTACTGCAGCCCGTCGGGCAGCAGCGAGTTGATGATGAAACCGTCGGCTGCGCCGTTCTCGAACCAGTGCTGCAGGGCATCGGCAACTTGTTCCGGGGTGCCGACGAAATCGCGTCGTGGGCGCGAGAAACGCAGCGCTAGTTGGCGCAGGGTCAGGCCTTCGTCGCGGGCCAACTGCTTGAGTTGGTCCGAAGTGCCCTTGTGGCTGTCATTGCCCAGGCTGCCGAGGTCGGGGAAGGGCGCGTCCAGCGCATGCTGGCTGAAGTCGTAATCGTTGAACGGGCGGCCAAGGGCGACCAGGGCGTCCTCGATGCTCACCAGGTCCACGGCTTGCTGGTAGCGCTGCTCCACCTCCTCGGCGTCGCGGCCTACGATGGGGCGGATACCGGGCAGGATGTACAGGGCCTGCGGGTTGCGGCCATGCTGCGCGGCGCGCTGCTTGAGGTCCTGGTAATAGGCGTGGGCATCGTCGAACGACTCCGGGCTGACGAAAATGGCATCGGCGTTCTGCGCCGCGAAGCTGCGCCCGTCTTCGGAAACGCCGGCCTGGAAGATCAGCGGTTGGCCCTGGGGCGAGCGCTGGATGTTCAGCGGCCCCTTGACCTTGAAGAACTCTCCCTGGTGGCCCAGGGTGTGCAGCTTGGCCGGGTCGAAGAACTGCCCGCTGTGCTTGTCCCGGGTAAAGGCGTCGTCTTCCCACGAGTCCCACAGCCCCTTGACCACGTCCACGTGCTCACGGGCGATCCGGTAGCGCACGGCGTGTGGCGGGTGTTCGGCCTTGCCGAAGTTGTCGGCGGTTCCGGAAAGCCAGGAAGTCACCACGTTCCAGCCGGCGCGCCCACCGCTGATCAGGTCCAGCGAGGCGAACTGGCGCGCCACCTGGAACGGCTCGGTGTAGCTGACCGTGACCGTGGCCACCAGGCCGATGTGCGTGGTGACTGCGGCCAATGCCGACAGGATCGTCAGGGGCTCGAAGCGGTTGAGGTAGTGAGGGCTGGAGCGGGCATGAATGTGCAGGCTGTCGGCGATGAAGGCGAAGTCGAACTTGGCCGCCTCGGCCAGCTGTGCCTGCTGTTTGTAGAAACCGAAATTGACGCTGGCATCAGCCAGCGCCGCCGGGTGGCGCCATTCGCCCCAGCCGTGGCCGACACCATGGATCATGGCGCCCAGGCGGATCTGTCGTGTGCTCATGGGAATGCCTCAAGGTTGTGCTGCAAAGGAAATCGAAACAGCCATGCGCGCGAGGCTCCTGGCGTGGTCGTGATGGACGGCCTCCGCCAGGAAATGGGGTCGGTCTGGAGTGACCTTAGCGGCTAACGGTGGGTGTTGTGAAAGGCTTTGTAGTTCTATGCTAATTATGATTTAAAGGTATTTATATTGTTAAACTAAATGCACGATAAGTATATTAATGGGTGGATTCAGTAGGGGCTCAAGCGGCGGCTTTGTTCCCAGGAATGGCCGCGATCAGTTCACGGGTGTATTCGCTCGTCGGTCGCGCGAACACCGCGTCCACCGTGCCTTGCTCCACCACCTGACCCTGGCGTAGCACCAGTACGTGGTCGGCCATGCTCGCCACCACGGCCAGGTCGTGGGACACCAGCACATAGGCGATGCCGAGCTCGCACTGCAGTTCATCCAGCAGCGCGAGGATCTGCGCCTGCACCGAGACATCCAGCGCACTGACCGGCTCATCGAGCAACAGCAGCTCCGGCTGCAGGGCCAATGCGCGGGCAATGGCCACCCGCTGTCGTTGGCCGCCCGATAACTCCCGCGGCAGCCGGTCGAGGTAGCTGACCGGCAGGTGCACGCGCGCGATCAGCTCGCGGGCTGCCTGTTCCAGTGCGGGGCCTTGGTGCACGCCAAACGACACCAGCGGCTCGACGATGCTGTCGAACACGGTGAAGCGCGGGTCGAGGGCGGCGAACGGGTTTTGCTGCACCAGCTGCATGCGCCGTCGCAAAGGCCTGAACGCCCGCCAGCCATAGCCGGTGACATCCACCTGGTCGAACAGGATGCGCCCCTGGCTGGGTGCCTCCAGGCCGAGCGCGATGCGTAACGCGGTGCTCTTGCCAGACCCCGACTCACCGACGATGGCCAAGGTCTGGCCTGGGTGTACCTGCAGGTTGAGGTCGTGCAGAGCGACAAAGCGGTTGTCCTGGCCCTTGACCTTTGGCAGTTCGAAAGTCTTACCGACACCCTCCAGGCTGAGAATTGGCTGAGCGCCCGGCGCCAACACCCGTGCTCGGCGGTGGCAGTTGAAGGCCGGGGCAGCGTCGAGCAGGGCGCGTGTGTAAGGGTGCTGAGGGGCCTCGACGACTTGCCGGGGCGGGCCTTGCTCCACCAGTTCGCCCTGTTTCATCACCAGCAGGCGGTCGGCGCGGTCAGTGGCCACACCCAGGTCGTGGGTGATGATCAGCAGCGAAATGCCACGCTCGGCCACCAGCCGTTGCAGATGATCGAGAATCTTGCGTTGCACCGTCACGTCCAGGGCACTGGTGGGTTCGTCGGCAATGATCAGGCGCGGGTTGCCGGCCAGGGCGATGGCAATCAGCACCCGTTGGCGCATGCCACCGGACAGCTCGTGTGGGTACTGGCGGGCGCGCAGGGCCGGGTTGTCCAGGCCGACCTGGGCTAGCAGTGCCAGCACATCGGCGTCGAGGCTGCGGTAGCGCCGGCCGTGGGCCAGCACCAGCGCTTCGCCAATCTGCTGGCCGACACGCAGCGTCGGGTTGAGGCTGACCATCGGGTCTTGCGGTACCAGGCCGATGGTGCGGCCGCGCAACCGGCGGTTCTGCTTTTCGCTGGCACGGGCCACGTCGACGCCCTCGACCCAAAGCTGGCCGCTCTCGACCTGCGCGTTGCCCGGCAGCAGGCCGAGCAGCGCGTTGGCCAATGTCGACTTGCCCGAGCCAGACTCACCGACGATGGCCACGGTCTCGCCCTGGGCCAGGGAAAAAGACAGGCATTTGACCGCCTGGGTGACATGGCCGCCGGCTTGGTAGCTGACGCTGAGGTCGCGCACGGCGATCAGGGGGTGTTCGCTCATCGCGGGTTCTCCTCGAAGGTGCGGGCGAGATGGTTGAGGCTGAACACCACGGCTACCACGAACAGGCCAGGCAGCAGCGATACCCAGGGGGCGGTGATCAGGAAGTGTCGGCCGTTGGCGATCAGCGTGCCCCATTCCGCGGCGGGTGGCGCCGCGCCAAAGCCCAGGAAGCTCAGGCCCGCAGTGGCCAGGATCGCCGCGCCGAAGTCCAGGGTGGCGAGCACCGCGACCGGACCCCAGGCGTTGGGCAGGATGTGCCGCAGCAGCGTGCGGCGCCAGCTGGCGCCACCCAGGCGTGCGGCCTCTACATAGGGCAAGGTCTTGACCCGCAGCACCTCGGCGCGGGTCGTGCGGGCGAAGCCCGGGATGATGCCCACGCCGACGGCGATCGCCACAGGCACCGTGCCGAAGCCGATGGCGGTGACAATGGCCAGCGCGAGCAGCAGGCCGGGCAGGGCCAGCAGCACATCGACCACGCGCATGATCAGCGCGTCGATGCGCCCGCCGGCGAACCCCGCCAGCACGCCCAGCCCAAGCCCGCCGGCCAGGGCAATGCCAACGGCCAGCAGGGCCGCCTGCACCGACAGGCTGGCGCCGTACACCACCCGGGTATACAGGTCGCGGCCCAGCTCGTCGGTGCCGAACCAATGCGCGGCACCGGGCCCGGTCAGCTTGGCGGCCGGTGACGTGGCGTACGGGTCGAAGCTGGTCAGCCAATGCGGCACCACGGCGGCAACCAGTGCGAACAGCACCACCAGCAGGGCCAGGGCGAAACCGGGGCGCGCCAGCAAGGGTGTCAACACCTGGGCGAAGCGCTGCAGGCGCGTGCGGCGCTTCCAGGCCACGGCGGGCGCGGCATTAGGCAACACATGGGTATCGCTGGTCATGGTCAGGTCACCTTTGTGGCGTGGGTGATGCGCGGGTCAAGGTAGGGGTAGAGCAGGTCGACGATCAGGTTGACCAGCACGAACGCGGCGGCCGATACCGCGACGATCGCCAGCACCACAGGGATGTCCTGGCGCAGCACCGCTTCCTGGGCCAGCCGGCCGACACCGTTGCGCGAAAAGATGGTCTCGACCAGCACGGCGCCGGACACCGTGTTGCCCACCTGCAGGCCCACCAGGGTGAGGATGGGCAATGCCGCGTTGCGCAGGGCGTGGCGGGCTTGCACCTGGGCGCGGCTCAGGCCCTTGGCAAATGCGGTTGTGATGTAGGGCTCGTGCCAGACGCCCTGGAAACCGCGCAGCAGCACCTGGGCATACACGGCCGCGCTAGGGATGGCCAGGGTCACGGCCGGCAGTACCAGGCTGACGAAACCTTGGCTGCCGGTGGCCGGGAACCAGCCCAGGCCGAAGGCGAAGACCTGGATCAGCAGCAGCCCCATCCAGAACACCGGCACTGAAAAACCGAGCGACGGCAAGCGCGACAGCGCCACCTTCAGCGGCCGCCACTGCAAGTAGGCCGTCAGGTACGCAAGGCCGATGCCGCCCAGTAGCGACAGGACGATGGCCAGCCCGGCCAGCGACAGGGTTTGCGGCAAGCGTTCGGCGAGCAGCGCGGTCACCGGCCGGTTGAGCGACAGCGACTGGCCCAGGTCGCCGTGCAGCGCGCGCCAGAGCAGGTCGAAATACTGCTCGAACAGGCCCTTGTCCAGGCCGTAATAGGCACGGGCCTTGGCCAAGTCCTCGGGCGACAGGCCATCGGCTTCCATGCCCGAGGCACTGAGCATGATTGCCAGGGTATCGCCCGGCAGCAGGTAGAGGATGAAGTAGGTGATGGTGTACGCACCCCAAAGCACCAGCAGCGCTTGGCCAATACGGCCAATCAGGTAACGGTTCATGGCTGGCCGACCTGGATGTCGCTCAGCAAGGCGAACCCTTCTGCGGTCCAGCGGAAGTCCTTGACCCGCGCCGCAGTGGCGGCCTGCCAGACGCGCTCGTACAGCGGGAACGCCGAGGCTTCGTCGATCAGCAGGTCCTGTAGCTGGCCGTAAGCCTGGGCGCGCTGCGCATCGTGAATGGCGGTGATGCCGCTGTCGAACAGCGCCTGGGCCTTGCTCAGGGTGTGTGGCTCGTAGGTGTTGGTGGCCATCGTGGCGCTGTTGGCGGCGCGCGGGTCGAGGATGGTCTGCAGGATGATCGGGTCGGCGCGGGTCATGTAGGTGGAGGTCAGGTCGTAGTTGCCCGCAGCGTTGCCAGCCACCCACTCGGCGCGGGTCAGGACGTTGAGCTTGAGGTCGATGCCGACCTTGCGCAGTTGGTCCTGCACCAGCACGTCGCCTGCGCTTTCCGCCGGGCTGATGTTATAGCGCAAGGTCAGGCGCTTGCCGTCCTTGTGCCGGTAACCGTCATCGCCCTTGCTCCAGCCGGCGGCATCGAGCAGCCGTTCGGCGCCTTGTGGGTCGTAGCCGAGCTTGCCCGCCTGGGCCTTGAAGTACGGTGTGGTCACGTCATACACCCCGCTGACCACCGGGAACTCGGCGTTGTACACGGTGTGCGCGTAGCTGCTGCGGTCGATGGCTTTCTGCAGGGCCTGGCGCACCTGGCGGTCGGCCAGCAGGCGGTCGTTGCGGGTGTTGGGGTAGAGGTTCAGGGCAGGGCCTGGCAGCGAGCGGCTCTGGATGGTCGCCCCCTTGGCCTGGAACAGTTTCAGATCCACTTCCGAGAACGGGTTGCGTGGCCACAGAATGTCGGCCTTGCCCTGCAGGAACAGGCCGTTGCGCACGCTTTCTTCGGGGATGTAGCTGATGTTCACCGCATCCAGGTGCGCCGCGCCCGGGTTCTTCATGTTGGCCGAAGGCCAGGCGTAGTCCGCGCGCTTGACCAGCTGTGCGCCGACTTCGGGGGTGTAGTGTTCGAGCACGAAGGGGCCGGTGCCGATGATCTTGCCCAGCGAGCGTTCCTGGGCGCTGAGCGTGTATGAAGCCGGGGCGAGCACCGCCAGGTTGGTGGTGGAAGTGGCCTGCAGGAAGCCGGCATTGGGCCGTGACAGCACCAGGCGCACGGTGAACGGGTCGAGCACTTCGGCATGGTCGTAGCCGGCCAGGTAGGTGGCGCCGAAGGTGGCGGGCAATTGCCCGGCAAAGGCCTTGTTGCTGTCGAAGGCGGTCTTCACGGCCTGGGCGTCGAAGCGCTCGCCATTGCTGAAGGTAACGTCCTGGCGCAGGTAGAAGGTGTAGCTCAGTGCGTCGTCGCTGACTTCCCAGCGTTGCGCCAGCCAGGGGATGATCCGGCCGCTGTCCGGGTCTTGATCGGTCAGCGATTCGGCCACGTTGCGCAGCAGCACGCGATGTTCCAGCCAGTAGACCTGGAACGGGTCGACGCTGACCAACGTGGTGTTGTCGCCCCAGAAGGCGATGTTCAGGGTTTTACGGGTGCTGTCTTCGCCGGAGGGTGAGCACGCGGCGAGGGCCAACGCCAGGGTGCAGGCGCTGAACAGGTGTTTGGCAAGGCGCAGTGGGGGCATCGGGCGTTCCTTCATTGGGATTTTGGGTGCCGTTCAATCAGTTCTGATAATCACGGCCTTCACGGTCCAACTGTCGAATCAGCGCATCCCAATGCCGCTGAATCCCCTCGCCAAGCCCATCGGAAAAACGCTTGGACTGTTCATGCACCTTGGCAATCGCCGCAGGCGAGGCCTGCAGCAGTTGGTCATTGCCCCCTGCCTGCGCCGCCACCTGAATATTGCAGGCACGCTCCAGCCCATGGAGCTCTCGGAAGGCATGCTCGACACTGATGCCGCCAGTCAGCAGGCCATGGTTGCGCAGGATCAGGATGTTGCTGTCCCCCAGGTTGGCCACCAGCCGCTGCTGCTCGTCCAGGTCCAGCGCCACGCCTTCGTAGTCGTGGTAAGCCACCCGGCTGTAGTAGGCCAGGGCGTGCTGCGAGATCGGCAGCAGGCCATCGCGCTGGGCCGAGACTGCCGCGCCGTCACGGGTGTGGGTATGCAGCACGGCCTTGAGGTCGTGGCGGGCGCGGTGGATGGCGCTGTGGATGACATAGCCGGCCTGGTTGATGCCCAGGCCCAGCGGGTCGTCGATGATCGTGCCGTCGACATCCACCTTGACCAGGTTGGAGGCCGTGATTTCATCGAACAACAGGCCGAAGGCATTGATCAGGAAATGCTCGTCAGGCCCCGGCACGCGCGCCGAGAAGTGGGTGTAGATGTGGTCGGTCCAGCGGAACAGGGCCGCCAGGCGGTAGGCGGCGGCCAGCTTGACCCGCACCTCCCATTCCTCGGCGCTGACGCGCTGGCGCACGGTGTTTTCTTGCGGCGTTACGACGGACAGTGAGCTCATGTTTGTTCTCCAGGGAGTAAGGTCAGTAGCCGCGCTGGATGTCGACCAGGTTTCGCAGCGGCGCCTGCTCGCGGTAGCGGGCGAAGTTGTCGAGGAACGCGTCGAGCAGGGCCGGGTAGCCCTCCTCGGAAATCGCCGAGGTGTGCGGCGACAGGAATACGCGGGGGTGGTGGTAGAGCGGGTGGCCGTCGGGCAGTGGTTCTGGGTCGGTGACGTCCAGGCTGGCGCGGCCGATCAGGCCACTGTCCAGCGCGTCGAGCAGGGCGTGCTGATCGAGCAGGCCGCCGCGGGCGATGTTGATCAAGTGCAGGCCTGGCTTGGCCTCGGCCAGCACCTTTCGGTCGATCAGCCCCCGCGTTGCCGGGGTGAGCGGGGCGGCGATGACCAGGTGATCGCTGCCGGCGAACAGTTGGCGCAGGTCATCGACACGTTGCACGCCCGGCACCTCAGCCAGCGGTTGCCCTGGGCGGCTCAGGGCCAGTACGCGCATGCCCAGGGCATTGGCCTTGCGTGCCAGGCTCTGGCCGATGCTGCCAAAGCCGAGAATGCCCAGGGTACGGCCACGCAGCGGGGCCAGCGGCGTCAGGCGCCAATCGCCATCCTTGACCCATAGCCCCGGTAACTGCTTGGCTGCGGCAAACACCAAGGCCAGGGCGAACTCGGCCACCTGCTCGGCATTGGCGCCCTTGCCACTGGTGACCGGCGGCCCTTTGAATACCCAGTCGGGGTAGAAGTCGATGCCTGATGACACCACCTGCACCCAGCGCAGCGACCAGGGCCAGCCAGGTGGAGGGTTATCGACGCGGTTACCGCGCACATTGATCGGCCGCACGATGAACACATCGGCAGCGCCATCCAGCTGCAGCTGGCCCGGTGCGATGTCGACCACCTCATGGTCGGGCAGGTTGTCACGCAGGTACTGGTTGGCCGCTGCATCCAGCTGGCTGGCAATGATCGAGTGGCTCATGCTGCCACCTCCGCCAGCGCGGCGCGCCCGACGTGGCCGAGCACCACGTCGTCCTGCGGCGTGTGGATACGGCTGCACAGCACGTCGCGGTAATGCCGTTCCAGTGGGTTGCGGCGCGACAGGCCGGGGTTGCCGGCCGCCTCGATGGCCAGTTCCACCGCCCGGATGGCATTGGCGCTGACCAGGTGCTTGAGCTGCCCAGCGTGGCGCGGGTCGGTGAGCCCGGCCACCGCTGAATCCAGCAGGCTCTGGTTGGCGAACAGCAAGGTGTCGATGCGCCCGACCACGTCCTGAAAGCGCGGCAGCGTGGCCAGCGGCGCGCCAAGGTTGGAGGGCGCGCGGTGGTTGAGAAAGCGCACCAGCCAGTCGCGCGCAGCCTGGGCGACACCGTCATACAAGGCGGGTAAAAGCACCGACATCCAAAGCAGGCCAGTGCCATCGAGCTCCGCGCGCGGTGCGCTGGCGGGGCTGACGCTGACGGCATGGTCCAGCGGGATCAGCACGTCGTCGAAACGTACTTCGTGGCTGCAGGTGGCGCGCATGCCCAGGTGGTCCCAGTCTTCGATAATGCGGATGCCGGGCGTGTCCTTGTGCACCAGGTAGCCACCCACCAGCGGGTCGGCATCGTCGCTGCGCGCCCACACCAGGTACCAGGTCAAGCCATGGCTGCCGGTGGAGTAGATCTTGCGCCCCGACAGCCGCCAGCCTTCGCCGGTGCGCCGCGCCAGGGTGGCGGGCAGGCCGCCGCGGGCCGGCGTGCCCAGTTCGGGTTCGACGCGAAAGGCGTTGATCAGTGCGCCGTGGTCCACGGCCTCGCGCGCGACCTGCAGGCGCAGCCGCTCGGGCCAGCGGGCTTCGTCCTGCAGGCGAAAGTGCTGCAGGTACTGCATCACCAGAATCAGCGCGGTGGACGGGCAGCCTTTGCCGACGGCCGCGATGACCCGTCGCGCCGTGGCCAGGTCGGCGCCACCACCACCCAGATTGCGTGGCACGGTAAGGCCGAGCAGGCGGTGTTGATGGAGCAGGTGGAAGTTGTCATGGGGGAACTGACCGCTGCGGTCATGACGCTCGGCGTTGGCCGCCAGGGCCTGGGTCAGCTCGGCGAGGGCGGTGTCGGAAGGCGGGTGACTCATGGTGCATTCATCCCTGGAACACGGTGGGTTTCTAAGACCGTATTCGTCTGGATTAACGCTGTAAAAGTCTTTTTGGTTCTATGCTAATTATTTGTTTGTAGAATTACAGATGTTAAATGTTATGCGATATGTTTATTTTGTAGGTGTGATTGGAGGAAATCCGCCGGCAGCATGCCTCGAGTTTTTCGGCGCTGAAGATCCCAAGGCATGCGCCCGCAAGGTTTCAAACACGCCGCAGGCGATTCCCCGCAATCTCCCCGAACAACTCAACCGGCTCTTGCAGGTTGCCCAGGTACCGAGGGTGGAACAGCCACAAATCCACCTGCGGCTTGAAGTCGGTCACATTCACGACGTCCAGCGCATCACGGTAGCGGCTGCTCTGCAGCAGCGGTTCGGGCACCAGCCCCAAGCCTTGCCCATTGGCCACCAGCCCCAGCTGCAGGTCAGTGCCAAAGGTCTCCAGGTTGATCGACAGGCTCAGGCCCTGTTCGCTCAACGCCCGTTGCAGCCCCGCGCGGAAGCCGCAGCCATCGGGGTTCAACACCCAGCCACGGGTATAGCAGTCCCTGAGTTTGTAGCTGCGTTTGCTGGCACTGCCCTTGGCAGCCACCACGCGCAGCGGCATGCGGCCTATGGACTGGCTGGCGATACCCTCGGGGAAGATCTTGCCGGGCGGGAACAACGCAGCAGCAGCATCGAGCTCGCCGTTTTCCATGCGCGCGATCAGGCTGCTGCCCCAGCCACTGGTGACCTGGGTGCGCAGCGCGGGGTAGGTCACGCGGATGTTCGCCAGGGCGTCGAGCAGCACCACATCGCCAAGGGTCTGGGGTACGCCCAGGCGCAAGGTGCCGGACGGCGCGCCATCGTTGGCCACCAGTTCGCGCAACGAATCGATCTCGCGCAGGATGGCCTTGCACTGCTCGTACACCCGCAGGCCCATGGGTGTGGGCTTGAGCGGTTTGGTGTTGCGGTCGAGCAGGGTGGCGCCCAGGTCTTCCTCGAAGTTCTGCACGCGGCGGGTGATGGCCGGCTGGGTCAGTTGCAGGGCTTCGGCGGCGAGGTTGGTCGACTGGCAACGGATGACCGCCACGAAGGCGTCCATGTCATCGATTTTCATATTCGGCGCTCACATATTGGGGCGGTTGGACATGTGAGCAGAGCATAATCCTCGCGGCGAGAAATGTCACAGCATGGCAAATGTGCTCAAGCGCTTTCGCGGGCAATCAGTGCACATTCCAGCAAGTTCAAACGCTGCACCTCGCCGACATGCTCCAGGGCTCCAAGGTGCTGCAACACACGCAATGCCGCCAGCTCGCCGATCTCCCGTGACGGCGGGCGCAGGGTGGTCAGGCTCGGCAACAGCATTTCGGCAAACGCGTAGTCACCGAAACCTACGATCGCCATGTCTTCAGGCAAGCGCAACCCGGCGCGCTGGCCGGCGAGGAGGGCGCCTGCGGCCAGGTTGTCATTGGCGAAGATGATCGCCTCTGGCCGTGGATTGCGCCGGATCAACGCCTCCATGGCCTGCTTGCCGGCCTCGAACGGTGTGCTGTCGGCAGAGGGCACGAACACCCAGGGCTCAAGCCCGGCCTCGCGCAGCGTTGCGTTGTAACCGTCGCGCCGCTCCAGCGCACTCAGGTCGCCTGCGGCGCTGTTCTGCACGAAGGCAATGCGTCGATGGCCTTTGTCCAGCAGGTAGCGGCACGCCTGCACACCGACCTGGTAATGCAGAAACCCGACCTGCATCGACACCCGTTCGGGGCAGTAGTCCCAGACTTCCACCACCGGCACGTCGGCCTCGGTCAGCATCTTTTCGGTTGCCGGGCTGTGGAAACGGCTGGTGACCACCAGTGCCGCCGGTGACCATCCCAGAAAGGCACGCACGGCGCTTTCTTCCTGCGCTTCGTCGAAGTAGCTGGACGCCAGCAGCAGTTGATAGCCATGCCGGCTGAGGGTGTCACTGAAGGCCTGGATGGTTTGCGCGAAAATCGGCCCGGAGATGTTCGGGATCACCATGCCGACAATGCGCCCGCGAGCCGAGGCAAGGCCACCCGCCACCAGGTTGGGCACATAGCCCAGCGCCTGCACGGCGGCCTCGATCCGTTCGCGCAGTGGCGCTGAAACCTGTTCAGGCTGGTTGAAATAACGCGACACGCTGATGGACGAAACCTGGGCCGCACGCGCCACCTCGGCGAGGGTGACACGGCCGGCGCCGCGGCGCTTGCGGGGTGGATCCTTGGCTTGGCTCACGGGCGGCATCCTGGTGGAAACGGCCCGATGTTAGCGCTAACGGCCACACGACTGGCAAATAGCTTTATGGCATATAAATCTGCCTTTTTAGTATTTGACCTGCTAAGCAAGCGCCTCTGATACTTGTTCATGTTAGCGCTAACAAGCGCTGCTGTTGGCAAGCGCCTGCCACTCGCACGAGCGAGACCAGACAACCACAGCAACACCCGTGTCGGCCCCGTTGTGGGCCTGGTCTGGTCTCGATTGGCAGAGTGAGCATCATGCAGAAAAGCCGAAGCGCCTTCCCCTTTACCCAACGCCATCCCCTGGCGGCTGCCGTGCTGCTGGCAGCTGTCGGCCAGTGCGCCCAGGCCGCAGAGCCTGCCGCGCAAAGCGCGCAGGCGCAGGCCACTTCACTGGGCGCGGTGACGGTCACAGCCACCCGCCGCGAGTCGACCCTGCAGCAAGTGCCGGTGGCGGTGTCGGTGGTCGACGGCGAGCAGCTTGAGCGCGACAACCGCAACAATGTCGCCAGCATCGTCCAGCAGGTACCGACCCTCAATTACCGAGCCGGCGCGTCCAACAAGGACACGTCGCTGTTCATCCGCGGCGTGGGCACCATCTCCACGTCACCGGGCGTCGAGCCGACCGTGGCCACGGTGGTCGATGGGGTGGTGTTCGGCCGCCCCGGCCAGTCCACACTCGACCTGCTCGACCTTGAACGCATCGAGGTGCTGCGCGGCCCGCAGGGCACGCTGTTCGGCAAGAACGCCTCGGCCGGTGTGCTGAACGTGGTCAGCAAAGCCATCCCCGAGCAGACCCAAGGCTATGTGGACTATTCGCACTTCGGCGGTGGTGACGAGAACCGCCTGCGCTTCGGCATCGGCGGCCGCCTGAACGAGCAGCTCAAGGGATCGCTGAGCACGCTGTGGGGCGACTACGACGGCAATGTCGAGAACGTCGCCAATGGCCACGACGTCAACGGCTACGAGCGCAAAGGTGTGCGCGGCAAGCTGGAGTTCGAGCCCAGCGAAGCCCTGCGCCTGACCCTGATCGCCGACTACATGAAGGGCGAGGACACCTTGCCCAGCGGCGTGATCACCCGCGCCAGCAGCGCCTTTGCCAACACGCTGCGCCCGGTAACGGCCAGTGCCCACAACCGTGACATCAACAGCGACTTCAAGACCCATGTCGAAGATGAGAACCAGGGCCTGTCGGCCCAGCTCGACTGGCAACTGGGCGACTACACCCTGACCTCGATCAGTGCCTGGCGCGGCTGGGACAACACCCAGTACCAGGACGGCGACCGCCGCGCCTTGCTGCCCGTGACCGCCTCGCATGACAAGGGCACGGTGGACTACGACCAGTACAGCCAGGAGTTCCGCCTGACTTCGCCCAAGGGCCAGTTCAACGAATACGTGCTGGGCGCCTTCTACATGCACGGCACGTCCAACGAAACCTACCAGCGCTTGTCGGTCAACAGCGGGGTGGCCAACACGGGCCGGGCGGATTACTCCACCACCAACGACAGCGTGGCCCTGTTCGGCGAAAATACCTTCAACTTCACGGACGACTTCCGTGCGATCTTCGGCCTGCGCTGGACCCACGACGACCTCGAGTACGACCACCGTCGCGTGTCCACATCGGCCACGTCCGTTACCGGCATTCAGCCGTCCACCGCAAGCGCAGGCTCGGTGGACGAGGATGGCTGGAGCGGCCGCACGGGCCTGCAATATGACTTCAACGATAACCTGACCGGTTATGTCACCTATTCGCGCGGCTACAAAGGCCCGGCCTACAACGTGTTCTTCAACATGCAGCCGCGCGACACCGACGCGCTCAAGCCGGAAACCTCCGACGCCTACGAAATCGGCCTCAAAGGCACGGCGCTGGACAACCGCCTGATGGCCAACCTCGCGGTATTCCACACCGATTACGACGACTACCAGGCCAACTTCTACGACACCGTGGCCAACCAGGTGGTCACCCGCCTGGTCAACGCGGGCAAGGTCAAGACCCAGGGCGTGGAGCTGGACGCCAGCTTCCAGGCCACCCGCCAGCTCAAGCTGTCGGCGGCGGTGGCCTACACCAAGGCGCGGGTCGACCACTTCAACTGCCCGGTCGGCGCGGCGGCCAACTGCAACATCGACGGAGGCCGCCTGCCGTTCACCCCGGATTGGAAAACCTATGTGCGGGCCGACTACTCGATCCCGTTGGACAACGGCCTGGATATCGAGCTGTCCAGCGATTACAGCTGGCAGGACGACGTGCAGTTCAGCCTCGATCAGAACCCCGACACCGTTCAGGGCGCCTACGGCATCTGGAACGCCAGCATCGCCCTGGCCGACTACAACGACGGCTGGCGCGTGGCGCTGCTGGGCAAGAACCTCGGTGACAAGTCGTATGCGCAGATGCTGGCCAGTGGCGGGGACTACATCTACCGCTCGGTGCCGCGTGACGATGGGCGCTATTTCGGCGTGCAGCTTCGCAAGGACTTCTGACCTTTCAAGGAGATCGACATGAGTCGTCAAATGAGCCTGGGTGCGTTCCTCATGGCCACCGGGCACCACCTCGCCGCCTGGCGCCACCCGGATGTGCCAGCCGACCCGTTGGACTTCGCCAGCTACCGCCGCGCCGCACAAGTGGCCGAGGCGGCCTGTTTCGACGCGTTGTTCGTAGCCGACAGCGTCGCCGCGCCGACGGACGCGCTGGCCAGCCACAGCGCTCGCTCGGTGTACTTCGAGCCACTGACCCTGCTGTCGGCGCTGAGCGCGGTGACCGAGCGCATCGGCCTGATCGCCACGGCCACCACCAGTTACAACGAGCCGTATCACGTTGCACGCAAGTACGCGTCGCTGGACCATTTGTCCGGCGGGCGAGCTGGCTGGAACCTGGTCACCTCCGATGCCGCCGCCGAGGCCGGCAACTTCGGCCGCGATGCGCATATCCCGCATGCCGAACGCTATGCCCGGGCCCGTGAATTCCAGCAGGTGGTCCAGGGACTCTGGGACAGCTGGGCCGACGATGCCTTTGTGCGCGACAAGGCCAGCGGCCAGTTCCACCGCCCAGAGGCGGTGCGCACCCTTGACCATGCCGGTGAGCACTTCCGCGTCAGGGGGCCGCTGAACGTCGCCCGCTCACCCCAGGGAAGGCCGGTGCTGGTGCAGGCGGGCGCTTCAGAGGCGGGCCGTGAACTGGCTGCCGAAAGTGCCGAGGTGGTGTTCACCGCGCAACCCAGCCTGGCCCGCGCCCAGGCATTCTACAGCGACCTCAAGGGCCGCCTGGCGCGCCATGGGCGCAGCGAGGACGCACTGAAGATCATGCCCGGCGTGTTCGTCGTGGTCGGGCGCAGTGCAGCCGAGGCGCAGGCCAAGTACCAGCGATTTCAGGAGCTGGTCGACCCACGCGTCGGCGTTGCCTTGCTCGGGCGGATGCTGGGCAACTTCGACCTGTCCGGCTACCCGCTGGACGGGCCGTTGCCCGACCTGCCGCCGACCCAGGACGGCCAGCGCAGCCGCCAGCAACTGCTGACCGAGCTGGCCGGGAATGAACAGCTGACCCTGGCCGAACTGGGCCGGCGCATTGCTGGTGGGCGAGGGCACTACAGCCTGGTCGGCACGCCGACGCAGATCGCCGACGAGCTCCAGGCCTGGTTCGAAGGCCATGCCGCCGATGGCTTCAACGTGCTGGTGCCGCATCTGCCCCAGGGCCTGGAGGACTTCGCCACCCAGGTGGTCCCAGAACTGCAGCGCCGTGGCCTGTTCCGTCGCCAGTACCAGGGCCGTACCTTGCGCGAGCACCTGGGGCTGGTGCGCCCCGTCAACCCATTTTTTGCCGAGCGAGGCCAACCATGAGCTACATTGCCCACCCCGAGCGCTATGCGCGCATGCCTTACCGCCGTGTCGGCCGCAGCGGCCTGGTGCTGCCGGCCCTGTCCCTGGGCCTGTGGCACAACTTTGGCGATGCCACGCCCATCGACACCCAGCGCGCCTTGCTGCGCACCGCGTTCGATGCCGGCATCAACCACTTCGACCTGGCCAACAACTACGGCCCGCCTTATGGCAGCGCCGAGACCAACTTCGGCCGCCTGCTGCGCGAAGACCTGCGCAGTCACCGCGACGAGCTGATCATCTCCAGCAAGGCCGGCTGGGATATGTGGCCGGGGCCGTACGGGCAGGGTGGCAGTTCGCGCAAGTACCTGATCTCAAGCCTCGACCAGAGCCTGCAGCGCCTGGGCCTGGACTACGTGGATATCTTCTACTCGCATCGCTTCGACGCCGACACGCCGCTTGAAGAGACCGCCATTGCCCTTGCCGATATCGTGCGCCAGGGCAAGGCGCTGTACATCGGTATTTCCTCGTATTCGGCCGGCAAGACCCGCGACATCGCCGCGCTGCTGGCAGCGCTGAACGTACCGCTGCTGATTCACCAGCCTTCGTACAACCTGTTCAACCGCTGGATCGAGCATGACCTGCTCGACACCACGGCCGAACTGGGCGCCGGGGTGATCGTGTTCACCGCCCTGGCCCAAGGGCTGCTCAGCGACAAGTACCTTGATGGCATCCCGGCCGATGCACGGGTCAACCGTGCGGGCGGCGGCTCGTTGCTGCCCCAGCACCTGTCCGAGGCCAACATCGCCCGTGCCCGCGCCCTGAATGAAATCGCCCAGCGCCGTGGCCAGAGCCTGGCGCAGCTGGCACTGGCCTGGACCCTGCGTGATCCACGGGTGAGCTCGGCCCTGATCGGCGCCAGTCGGCCCGAACAGATCGTCGAGAACGTCGCCGCGCTCGACAACCTGGCGTTCAGTGCCGAAGAGCTGGCCGAGATCGACCAGTACGCCGTGGAGGGTGGAATCAACCTCTGGGAAAAACCCTCGACCGACTGGAAGGAGTGACCGATGCGCGTTGCACGCTTTGCGTTAGTTGCGCTGCTGGCCCTGGCCGGTGCGGTGCAGGCGGCAGACCCTGCCACCTTGCGCATCGGCTACCAGAAGGGCTCCATCAGCCTGGTGCTGGCCAAGCAGCACCGCCTGCTGGAGCAGCGCTTTGCCAACACCCAGGTCGAGTGGATCGAGTTTCCGGCGGGCCCACAGATGCTTGAAGCGCTGAACATCGGCAGCCTGGACATCGGCTCGACCGGCGACATCCCGCCGATTTTTGCCCAGGCCGCCGGTGCCGACCTGCTGTATATCGGTGCCGAGCCGCCGAAGCCGAAAGCCGAGGTGATCCTGGTGCCCAACGGCAGCCCGATCCATTCGGTTGCCGAGCTCAAAGGCAAGCGCATTGCCCTGCAAAAAGGTTCCAGCGCGCACAACCTGCTGCTGCGCAGCTTGGCCAAGGCTGGCCTGAGCATCCGTGACGTACAGGCGGTTTACCTGGCGCCCGCCGATGCGCGTGCGGCCTTCGAGCGTGGCAGCGTGGATGCCTGGGCCATCTGGGACCCGTTCTATTCGGCCATCGACCTGGAAGGCAAGGCGCGGTTGCTGGCCGACGGCGAAGGGCTGGGGCTGATCGGGCCCTTCATGCTAGGGGCACGGGGATATGTCGAGGCCAACGGCGAGTTCGTCAAGCAGTTGCTTGACGAGATCACCCGCGCCGAGGCGCTGACGCGCAGCGATGAGGCCGGCAGCATCCAGTTGTTGGCGCAGTTCATGGGCTTGCCACAAGAGGTGGTGCGGCGCAGCTTCAGCCATCGTCCGGCGTCGCCGGTGATCGCGGTGAGCGATGACATCGTCGCGGCGCAGCAGCGGACGGCGCAGTTGTTTTTCGAGAACCGGGTGTTACCCAAGCGCGTGGATATTGCCGGGGCGGTTTGGCGGGGAAATTGATGTAGGCCATACCGGCCCTATCGCCGGCAAGCCGGCTCCACAGGCCAGCAGCACCGCCGGCCCTTGAGTGAGCCGGCTTGCCGGCGATAGAGCCAGTGCGAGCGACCGCTCAACCTTGGGCAAACTGCAGCAGCTTGTCCCCATCCAACCGGTACCGCACCCACTCATCCTGAGGCTCGGCGCCCAGCGATTTGTAGAACCCGATCGCCGGCTCGTTCCAGTCCAGCACACTCCATTCCAATCGCCCGCAGCGGTTGTCCACGGCTTCACGGGCGATGTGCCGCAGCAGGTCGCGGCCCGCGCCACCTCCACGTTGCTCCGGAGTGATGTACAGGTCTTCCAGGTAGATGCCGTTTCGCCCCAACCACGTGGAGTAGCTGTAGAAGTACACGGCAAACCCGATCGCCCGACCCTCGCGCTCGCAGATCAGGCTGCGCACCGTACTGCCCTCGTCGAACAGGCTGTGCTCGATGTCGGCAACATTGGCGATCACTTCATGGCGCGCACGCTCGTACTCGGCCAGCTCGGTAATGAAGGCAAGGATCTGCGGGGCATCAGTGCGTACGGCAGGGCGGATGGTCAAGCTCATGCAAGGCTTCCTGGTGGTTCGGGGTGTCAGAGGCGATACAGTAATGTGTATCTGCTTAATTTAATCTAACTGTACCGGTCGGGAGCGACGGCTACTCCAGTAGTCTGACAGCACTTATAAAGATTCTGGAATGCCTGCCATGCTTGCCTCTGTCGACCTGCTCACAGCCTTCGTACTTTTTGCCTTCGTTTCGTCGATCACCCCGGGGCCAAACAACACCATGTTGCTGGCTTCGGGCGTGAACTTTGGCGTTCGCCGCTCGATCCCCCATGCGTTGGGTATCAGCATTGGCTTCATGATCATGGTGCTGGCTGTCGGCTTGGGCCTGGGCGAGGTGTTCAAGGCATGGCCGGCGTTGTACACCGTGCTGCGCTACGTGGGCGCCGCCTACTTGCTGTACCTGGCGTGGAAGATCGCCACTTCCGGGCCGCTGAGCGCCGATTCGCCCAATGCCCGCAAGCCGCTGAGCTTTCTGGGCGCGGCGGCATTTCAGTGGGTCAACCCCAAGGCCTGGGTGATGGCGGTGGGGGCCATTACCACCTACACGCCGGCCCAGGGCTATGTGATGAACGTGATCGTCGTCGCCGCCGTGTTCGCCTTGGTCAACCTGCCCAGCGTAGGGGTTTGGGTGATGTGCGGCAGTGCCCTGCGCAACCTGTTGCAGAACCCACGCTGGCTGGTGCTGTTCAATGTCCTGATGGCCTTGCTGCTGGTGATTTCGCTCTACCCCCTGCTGTTTGTAGAATCGTCGTTTTCGTAACGCGTCGAGTACAGCCAACCCATGCAGTTGATCCCCTGGTCCCACGAATGCTCCGATGGTTTCACCCTGCGCGGTTGGCGCTCACCGGCCAGTGGCAAGCCATTGCTGCATTTCTTGCACGGCAACGGCTTTTGCTGCCTGGCCTACGAGCCGATGCTGATGCGCCTGGGCGAGCATTTCGACTTGTGGCTGTGCGATGTCCAGGGGCATGGCGACAGTGACCATGGTGGTGTGTTCCGCGGCTGGAACCGCACTGCTGCGCTGGCAGTGGAGGCGTTCGAGGCGGGCCGCGGCGAGTATGGCGAGGTACCGCGTTACGCACTGGGGCACAGCTTCGGTGGCGTGCTCACCGGCTTGATCCTGGCCAGTGAGCCAGGCCTGTTCCAACGTGCGGTGCTGCTCGACCCGGTGTTGTTCAGCCGGCGCATGATCGGCGTGATGGGCGCTGCCGCGCTGGTCGGCCTGCACCGCCGGCATGCCCTGGCGCGCAAAGCCGCCAGCCGCCGCAGCCACTGGCCGGACCGCGAGGCGGCGCTGGCTTCGCTGCAGGGGCGGGGGATTTTCAAGGGCTGGAAAGACGCCGCGCTGCACGCCTACATTGAACATGCCCTCGGCGATTGCGGTGAGGGCGTGGTGCTCAAGTGCCGGCCCAGCCGTGAGGTGGAAATCTTCAGCTCGTTCCCGTCGCGAATGTGGGCACAGTTGGCGGCCATCCAGGCGCCAACCCTTGTACTGCATGGTCAGCACACCTATCCCTTCGTGCCCCATTCCGTGCAGCGGCTGACGGCCCTGAACCACCATGTCGAAGCGAGCCAGGTTGCCGGGGGGCACTGCTTCATGCAAGAAGACCCGGCCACGGCTGCACTGCAGGTGCTGGATTTCCTCCAGCGCTGACTAACTGTTCTATTGGTGGAACGATCAAAGCCATTTCCGCTGGCTACCGGTTGATTGGTCTCATTGGTAAGGTGAACCTAGCCTTAGAGAGGAGACTTCTCATGAAAAAGATCCTGGGTATTCACCGCAGCCCGCACGCCCACTGGGTCGGCGATGGCTTCCCGGTGCGCAGCCTGTTCACCTACGACAACCTGGCCAGCCGAATCAGCCCGTTCCTGCTGCTGGACTACGCGGGGCCACACGCATTCACGCCGACCACCGAGCGGCGCGGCGTTGGCCAGCATCCGCACCGCGGCTTCGAGACGGTGACCATCGTTTACCAGGGCGAGCTGGAACACCGCGACTCCACGGGTGCCGGCGGCCTGATCGGCCCGGGTGATGTGCAATGGATGACCGCCGCCAACGGCATCATCCACGAAGAGTTCCATTCCCCGGCGTTCGCCCGCAGTGGCGGCATGCTCGAGATGGTGCAGCTGTGGGTCAACCTGCCAGCGCGTGACAAGCGTGCGGCGGCGGGTTATCAGACACTGCTCGCAGCGGATATCCCTGAAGTGCCGCTTGAAGGGGACGCCGGCAGCCTGCGGGTGATTGCCGGCAGCTACCAAGGGCATCAGGGGCCTGCGCGGACCTTCACCGCGATGGACGTCTGGGACATGCGCTTGAAGGCGGGTTCGACACTGCAGCTGCCGGTCGCCGCGGGCCACAATGCTGCGCTGGTGGTGCAGCGTGGCAGCGTGCGGGTCAACGGCGAGCGTGACGCTGGGCCTTCCAGCCTGGTGTTGCTGGAACGTGCGGGTGAAGATGTGCTGATCGAGGCGCTCGAAGGCGCGAGTGTGCTGTGGCTCAGCGGCGAGCCGATCGATGAGCCGATCGTGGGCTATGGGCCCTTTGTGATGAACAGCCAGGCAGAGATCGCCGAGTCGTTCGATGATTTCCATGCCGGGCGGTTTGGGCTGATGGAGGCCGAAGCGCACTGAGTAGCTGCACCGGCCTCTTCGCGCGGCGGGCCCGCACACAAAACGTATGGGTGCGGGCTTGCCCCGCGAAAGGGCCAACACAGCCCACACAACTATTGGCATTATCATTCCAATGAACTGCCTGCACGCAGTGCGCCGCACCTTCAACCCTGACGGTCACCACTCGCTGTGGCTGCGTTACCGTGCGCCCTATCATTGGCCCTCAACCCTGGCATTCTTATCAGCCCGGTGTATCCCCGGCATTGAAACCTTCAGCAACGGCATCTACCGTCGCAGCCTTGTCGTCGATGGCGAGCACGCCGTACTTGAAGCCAGGCCCGCAGCCGGCAACTGTTTCAACATCCGCCTCAGCGCCCTACCCAGTAGCAAGATTCCCGCTCTGATCGCCCGTATCCGCCGCGTCTTCGACTTGGACGCCGACCCCGCGCGCATCGCTTGCGCCTTGTCCCGCGACCCCTTGATGGCCAAGCTCTTGGCCGCCCGCCCGGGCCTGCGTGTCCCTCAAGGCTGGGACGCCTGCGAGCAAGCTATGCGTACCGTGCTCGGCCAACAGATCAGCGTGGCGGGTGCCATGACCCTGGCCGGCCGCCTGGTGGCACGCCATGGCCGGCCAATGGGCCTGCAGGCCACAGGCCTGACGCATGTATTCCCCACTGCCCAGGTACTCGCTACAGCCGAATTGGCGAACCTCGGCATGCCCCGTTCGCGCGCCGTAACCCTCGCAACCGTGGCGCGTGCGTTGCTGGAGCAACCCGGCCTGCTGCGCCCGGACCAGGCGTTGGAACCCCTGGTCGACAAACTTTGCCGCTTGAAGGGCATAGGCCCCTGGAGCGCGCAGTACCTGGCGCTGCGCCAGGCAGGTGTGCGCGATGCCTTCCCTTTGGGCGATGTGGCCCTGCTCAAGGCATTGCGCCTGCTGGAAGGGCCGCAGGTGCAATTGGCCGACCGTGCCTTGGCCTGGCACCCCTGGCGGGCTTATGCAGCGCAGCATTTGTGGGCGTCTTTGCCAGGCTGACCGCCTGTCGCCAAGTGCCATCATTGGATCGAACGGTCATGGCCCTGCACCGTTCTTCCACTAAGGTGCTAGATGATCTCCCGCATTATCATTGCCTTGGCGCATGGACGGCCGCTTGGGCATGCGAACTATCTATTGGCACCCTGCCTGACAAAGGCGTACTCACTTAACCACAGGCCATCCATAACAAGAGAGGGTCGTGACATGTCGTTGATTGGAGTTTCGATGCTGGAAATGCGCCAAATGATCGAACAGGCCTGCCTGCCTGACCGTTGTGAAGTCAGTTGCACCGACGGCGCCAGCCTGACCATCCGGCTGGGCCAGGGGCAAAGCCTGGAGGAGGGCGTTACCCTCACCGGGGTGTCATTGCAGAACCTGAACAGTTGCCGTGATGTAGTGAACCTGGTCGGCCAGCTACATGCGCTGCGTGCCAGCCACCCAGCGCCGTCGCGGGCGCTCGCCTGACCGCCCCCCGTGCCCGGTCAGCCTAGGCTGGCTGGGCGCACATATTCCGGCATCAGGCCGTTGGACCAGAACAGGATCATCGACACCAGGATGGTCACCAGCAACAGCAACCCCACCCCCCATACGCACGTTGCAAACAGCATCGCCTGTTCCTTGCGCAAGCGCAGGAAGGTCTGTAGCCCGCCGTACAACAATACAGTGGCGTAGGCAGAAGCTGCTGCCAGCACAATCAGCGCCAACCAGCGGATCGGCACCAGGCCAATAACACCGGCAAAAAACCACGGCGAGGCGCAGTAGGCCGCGAAGCCGATGCATTGGCTGAGGCTGGGTTGCACGTCAAAGCCGCGCGACATCCAGCGGATCATTACCCCCATCAGCATTACCCCGACCACGGTGGTGGCGTAGAGCAATCCGGCCAATTGCGCAGCGCTGCCCATGCTCAGGCGCACCCGTTCTTCGGCGGCCAGGCTCCAACCGAACGTGGTGGTACCTACGAATAGGCAGAGTGCGGGTATCACCGCTAACACCAGCAGACGGGGGAGGTATTGCTGCGGATGGTCTTCCTCGGCGCGGCGAATGTCCATCCAGGCGTCGGAGGGGTGGGTAAAGAGCTTGAGCAACGGACTGTTCATGGCGATCTCCTGAAGGCAGAGGCCTCTAGTTATGGAGACGCGTCATTCGTGGCAGGTTCACCCCGGTTCGCCGCCGTTGATCGGCTACTGCAGCTCAACCAGCAGGTTCAGGCCGCCATCGCCGCACTTGCCCTGGTCACGCACCACGCCGTGATAGCTGCGCCCATCCCAGACGAACGCCACGCTGTGGGCGCGCTCGACCTTGTCGGGCAGTGGTGGGCAGATATGCAGACGAAGGGCAGGGCGACCCTGCAGGTTTAGCGCAGCAAGCTGGCACTGGCATTCCACGCTTCGGGCAACCGGGCCGAACAGCGTGTCGCGCACATAGTCGAGCTGCAGGTTGGCGTTAGGAGAACGGCCAGGCATCTTCATCGCGGCTGGGTTCCTGCAAAGGACCAATATCAATGGTTTGAAAGCGCATTTGCGTGGATGTTCAATCTATTTCAGGGGAGCCAATTGCCGCTGAGGGCAATGGATATCGCCCCCTGATGTGGGGTTTGCCACGGGGGACCATCCCCCACCTTGGCTGCGCTTGATTGCCTAACCACTTGAATATGAACGATATTCGTTGGTGGCATAGTCCTTGCTGAACCTCTTGCAGAGTCCCTGTGTCCCGGAGGTGCAGCATGTCTACCCCGAACAAAGGCCCTGTCCTGACATCACTTGTACTGGCCCTGTTGGGCTGGGAGACGACCAGCGAAGCGGCTGTGCAATGCCAGCGCACCCTGGTGGCCAATGTGGTAGCCCTGGACCAGCCACTGATGTTCAACCGCCTTGGCGCGCAGAACGCCAACGGTATGATGTTCGCCCTGCGCCAGGATGTGGTGGACGAGCACCAGGTCCCGCTCAGCCAGGGCGGGGCCGCCGTGCCCGGCAAGGTCACCCTGCGCCCGGACAAACGCCCGCGCCCTATCGTGCTGCGGGTCGCCGCTGGCGACTGCCTGACGGTCAACCTGACCAACTTGTTGGCTTATCAGGCCAACCCCAATAAACACGGCATCGACCACGATGACAACGAGGTCGAAGGTGAAGAGGGGGAAGAAGCCCCGGAAGTGGAGAATGACGGTGGCGAAAACTTCGTTGCCGACGAGCAGGTGACCGACCGCCATGTGGGCTTCCAGGTGAACGGCCTGCAGGCGGTCAACAGCATCGGCGACATCGCCGCCAACACCGGCCGCAACGGCAACTACCTGATCGCCCCTGGGGCCACCCGCAGCTATACCCTCTATGCCGAACGTGAGGGCGCCTTCGCGGCGACCAGCCTGGGCGCCACGTTTGGTGGCCAGGGCAACGGCGGCAACGTGGCCAACGGCCTGTTTGGCCAGGTGGTGGTGGTGCCCAAAGGCGGGCGCACCTACCGCAACACCCTGACCGAGGAGGAAATGCGCCTGGCCAGCACTGGCCGCGCTGCCACCGGCCAGCCCGTGGTCGACTACGAGGCGCGCTACCCGCAACTGCAGCCGTGGATCGCCGAAGGCAAGGCCGGCAAGCCGATCATCGCCATGGTCGACGGCAACGAAATCCTCAGCAGCGAAACCGACGCCATCGTCATGGGCCCTAACCCGGACGGCAGTTTCCCGCGCTCCACCTATCCGCTGGAAAGCATCAACAAGCGCAACCCGGCATTGCCCAACCGGCTGGAGGCATTCCGCGACTTCGCCTCGCAGTTCGCCGATGAAGTTGCCGCCACCCAAGCGTTCCCCGGTTACTGGGCCGACCCGGTCATGGGGCACGTGCTGGAACCTGCGCGTGACGCGTTCATGATCAACTACGGCTCGGGCGGCATGGGCGCGGAAGTCGTGGCCAACCGGCTGGGGGTCGGGCCAATGCATGATTGCCTGTCCTGCGCCTATGAGGAGTTCTTCCTAAGCGCGCATACGGTCGGTGATATCGGCACTCTGGTGGACGTCCCGGCCAACATCGGGCTGGAGCATATCCGCCCGGGCCAGACGCCACCGGCGAGCGCGGTCGGGGTCAAGGCCAACATGGCGCTGTACCCGTCGGAACCGGCCAATGTGCACCACAGCTACATTGGTGATTTCACCAAGTTCCGCAACACCCACAACGGCCACGAGCAGCACATTTTCCACCTGCACGGCCACCAGTGGCTGTTCAACCCCAACGACGACAACTCCGATTACATCGACGCCCAGGGCATAGGCCCAGGTGTGGGCTACAGCTACGAAATCGCCAACGGAGGCTCGGGCAACCGCAACCGTGTCGCGGGTGACGCCATCTACCACTGCCACTTCTACCCGCACTTCGCCCAGGGCATGTGGGCCATGTGGCGGGTGCACGATGTGTTCGAGGAGGGCACCCGGCTGGAAGTCAGCGGGCAGGGCGCCAACGGCTTCCATGGCACGCCGTTCGCCTTGCGCAGCGGCAAGCCGGCGGCTGGCGCGCGGGCGCTGCCCGACGGTGAGATCATCGCCGGCACGCCGATCCCGGCCATCGTGCCGCTGCCGGGCAAGGCCATGGCGCCGATGCCGGGCAAGGTCGTGGTGGTACCGAAACTCTCCGAACAGTTGGTTGCCGAGCATGACGATGATGACGAAGGTGAAGCGCAGGGCGATGACGACCATGGCCACGCACCGGGCGCCGCCAAGGCGGTCGGCTCGCTGGCACTGGTCGACCGCAGTGAAACCAACCGCAACGCCGACGGCAGCCTGAAAAACCCAGGCTACCCGTTCTGGATCGGCGGCATGGAAAGCAGCGTTGGCCAACGCCCGCCGACCCCACCGCTGGACATGCTCGACCCCGCCCTGGCACGCCAGCTCAAGGACAGCGGCAAGGCCCTGTGGGCCAACCTCGACGCCAACCAGGTCGACGGTTGGGACGGCGGCCTCGGCCGTCATGCGCTGGACGGTGTTTCTGCCGGTGGCGAGGCTGAAGCCACCACTACCAAGCTGGACTTCTCCAAGGTGGTGCACAAGGCCAAGCCGATCTACCTGCCCGAAGAAGGCACCGACGTCGAACAGGCCGCCATGCAGTTCCACGCCAAGGCCGAGCACCCAAGCTTTGCCTTGATCCCCGGCGGCCAGCCGGTGGCCAAGGCGTTTCGTACCAACGGTGCACCGCCTACCGCCGGCGCGCCGTTCTTCGAGCCGTGCATGGATGACCGCGGCAAGCGTCTGACCCAGTCTTCGGGCACCGGTGAGTTCTTCAGCGGCGAGAGCCTGGGCGGCATCAACTTCCGCGGCGCGTCCACCTTCACCGCCGACCGCCCACGCATCTACAAGGGTGCCAATATCCAGTTCGATGCGGTGTACAACAAGGTCGGCTACCACTTCCCGCAGGCGCGCATCATTGCCCTGTGGGAAGACGCCTGGCCGGTGATCACCAAGCAGCGCCCGCCAGAGCCGCTGGTGATGCGCATGAACACCTTCGATTGCACCATGTACCAGCACACCAACCTGATCCCATCGTTCTATGAAATGGACGACTACCAGGTGCGCACCCCCACTGACGTGATCGGCCAGCACATCCATCTGCCCAAGTGGGACCTTACTGCGGCCGACGGGTCGGCCAACGGCTGGAACTACGAAGACGGCATACTTTCGCCGGGCAGCGTGGTGGAGCGTGTGCATGCCATTCGCGCGTTCAATGGCTGTGCCGAAGGCGACAGCCGCGACGGCACCGCCGCCTGCCCGAAAGCCAAGCTGCACCCGTACTTCGGCCGCTTCGGCCGGGCCGACTGGGTAGGCGCACGCACAGCCATGCAGCGCTGGTTCGCCGACCCACTGGTCAACGTGCACAACGTCGACCGTGGCCTGGGCACCATCTTCACCCATGACCACCTCGGCCCATCGACCCACCAGCAGTTGGGCCTGTACGCCACCGTGCTGGCCGAACCCGCCGGCTCTACGTGGTACCACGCCGAAACCGGCGAGCAGCTGTACAACCCGGCGCTCCGCCAGGACGGCGGCCCGACCTCGTGGCAGGCGGTGATCAAGACGGGCGACCACGACGGTGATGGCAAGAACGACAGCTACCGTGAGTTCTTCCTCGAGTACAGCGACTTCCAGCATGCTTATGAAGCTGGCGTGTATGTGGGCGCCGGCCCCGATGGCATTCCCAATGGCCAGGCCTACCCAGCCACCGCCGACAGCTTCCGCTACGCCATCAACCCACCGGTCCGACAGAAAGCCTCGAACCTGCTGGAGTCGGTGGTCGAGTCGCGTGGTGGGTTGAACCCCGGTTGTCCGAGCCGGCCATGCCCGCAAGCGATCTCGGTGGATGACCCGGGCATGTTCGTCGTCAACTACCGCAACGAGCCGCTGGCCCTGCGCGTGTTCGACCCAAACAAGGTAGCGCCAGACGGCAAGCGCGGCATGCAGGCCGATGGCCTCGGCGGCGACCTCGGCTATGCCCTGCAAAGCCGCACCGACCGTGCCATCCCGGCGATGAACCTGGCCCCTTCGGCGATTACTTCGGCGGTCGGCCCCACCGGCGGCACCACGCTGTTCCCGCCGCACATCAATACTGCAGGCAGCGAGCCGGGCGACCCGTTCACGCCCCTGCTGCGCACCTACTCCGGCGACAACGTGCGGCTGCGCATGCATGCGGGCGGCCATGAGGAGGAGCACAACGTCACCTTGCACGGCGTCAAATGGCTGCAAAACGGCACCGGCTTCGGCAACAGCTCCAACTCGGGTTGGAAGGCCTCGCAGATGATCGGTATTTCCGAGCAACTGGGTTTCATGGCCCCGGTGTCGATGATATCCAGCTCCGCCGCCACCAACGGCGACTACCTGTACTCGCTGGATGCGGCGCTGGAAGGCTACTGGAACGGCATCTGGGGCGTCATGCGCAACTACACCGCGCAACGTGCCGACCTGTTCGCGCTGCCGAACAACCCGCAGCCGGTGGCCATGCGCAATACCGTCAACTTCGATGGCATCTGCCCGAAAACCACGGCCAACCCCACCGGCGTCGGCACCCGGGCGACGGTCAAGCGCAACTACGAGATTGTCGCCGCGCTGGCCAACGACATCCTCGAAAACCGCCACGGCGTCAGCATCAATGACCCGGCCGGCATCGGCCAACACGTCGGCGGCCCGCTGAAGGCCAACGGCGGTACCCTGGTGTTCAACAGCCGCAGAACGAGCATCCCGCAGGTGACGGTGACCGACGAGGAGGACGGCGCCACCTTCACCGTGGGCGGCCACAGCGCGCCACTGCATGACCCGACGGCCGTGCTATACGTACGCAAGGCCGACCTGGACGCCAGCACCGGCAAGCTCAAGGCCGGGGTGCCCGTGGAGCCACTGGTGCTGCGCGCCAACGCCGGTGACTGCATCAGCATCACCCTGGAGAACCGCCTGCCGCTGGTCATGCCTGACCTGCCCAGCACGGCGGTGATGCAGAATGTGGTCAAGCGCGACCGCAACGGCAGCGAAGGCTCCACCGCGTTCAACAACAACCTGATGCGGCCGTCCAGCCACGTGGGCCTGCACGCGCAGCTGCTGGCGTACGACATCACCAAGTCCGATGGCGTCAACGTCGGCCTCAACCCGGTGCAGACCGTGCCACCGCGCAACGGCAGCAGCGGCGCCTACCCGACCAAGGTGTACCAGTACTACGCCGGGCACCTGGAACGTGAAGGCAAACCCGTGCTGCAACTGGGCCGTACGGTGGACAACATCAACACCACGGCGATCGAGTTCGGTGGCCTCAACCTGACCCCGGCGGATGTCATCAAGCAGTCGCAGAAGGGCCTGGTCGGCGCCATGAGCATCCTGCCGCAAACAGCCACCTGGGCCGAGGACACCGCCAGCCGCACCCAGGCCACGGTGAAGGTCAGCGGTCAGCCGGACTACCGCGACTTCGTCACGGTCTGGCAGCGCTCGCTGAACATGCGCTGGGCTGACGGTCGCCCGGTGGAGGGGATTGCCACTGAAGGCAACGGCGTGCCCGGTGACCCGAAAGACAACGGCAACATGGCCATCAACTACAAGACCGAGCCACTCTGGCTGCGCTTTGGCCTGGCGCCGGATGCACCGTTCGGCCATGCCGATGGCTTTGGCTTCGCCGATGTGCCGAACGCGCACATGGCCTACAGCAATGCCCTGGTGGGCGGTGACCCGCAAACCCCGGTACTGTGGGCCAAGCCTGGGCAGCCGGTGCGCAACCACGTGGTGATGCCCAGTGGTGGCAGCCGTGGCATCACCTACCAGCTCGACGGGCACCTGTGGCCGCTGCACGCTTACCAGGCCGAGAAGAACGACCTTGACGGTTACCCGATGAGCCTGCCTGGCATCGGCTCGGTGCGTTTCGGCTACAACCCGATGTCGATGTACATCGGCGCCCAGGAGAGCGTGCTGCCTGCCGCGCACTTCAGCTTCATGCTGCCCAGTGCCGGGGGCGCCAATGGCGTGCCGGGCGACTACCTGTTCCGCGACTATGCCGCTTACGGCAACACCTCGGGGCTGTGGGGGATCTTGCGGGTGACCAACGACCCACCGCCGGCAATTGCGCCTGCGCAATAGCACAGCAATGCCCAGGGATGGATGCACACAGGGAACCAGGCCACGGGAGCGTTCCAGTGGCCTGGTTGTCTGGGTTACCAGCTGATCTTGGTAACGGTAGGCAGTAGTACGCCCCCGCCAGTTGAAGTGCCTGCGAAGTTAGGCGTCAGTGCAGAGAAGTTGACGGCCCATGCTACGGCGCCACTCAGGTCATTGTCCCCGCTCCAGTAGTTGCTATTGCTGGCCCACCCCAGAATCGCAGGCACTGATCGACGCAGGTCTTCGTCCTTGTACTGTTCCCAGAACCACCTCATTTGCTCCCGAGTCAGGGCATAGTACTCGGGGCGGTTTCTGTCCTGGCTGTCTGCTGACCACGGAACTGCTCGGCCTTGCTCGACAAGCCTCATTGTCCCCTTGAAGGTAATGGTGTAACTGGCTGTCCGGCTTTCGCTGTCGGTGACCGTGATGATCGCCGAACCGATGCCTGCGGCCACCACCTTCCCGGTTGTGCTCACGACTGCAACCGCTAGGTTGTTCGATGAATAGGCATACGGGGGCTTGCCGCCTTCAACAACCGTCTGGAATGAGGCATTGGATGCGGGGGTGGGGCTAATCGGGACGCGTCCCCGAGCGATGATGTAGCTGGGATGCAGGACCTGTTCCTGGTCGGCGCTGACGCGCAATGCGTTGGTCACTTTGAAGCTCAGGGGCGCGGATACCCGAGACGATGTCGCAGGTGATGTTTCAGTGATTGCATTCATGTTGGCTCCGGGGGTCTGTGGGAACGCAGGCCTGAGTATTGCCAGATTCGAACTCGCTCGAAACTGGTAAAAATGTCAGGTCCCGCCAACGGCCCCCGCCTTTGGGGCATGCCCCGGGGCTTGCTCCCCACCGTTCTCCGGTTGTTGCGCTAACCCGCTCTTATTCAATCAGTTTTTTGATGGCATAACGTTTGCTACTGCACTCCACAGAATAATAAGCCTCGTGGAGGTGCTGCATGGTCGTCCCACCCAAACCCGCCGTCCCATGTACGCCCGTGTCGAAGAGGGCGCTGCCATGAAGCTCAAACTGCGCCCGGTATACGCCGGCCTGCTGCTGAGCATGGCCCTGATCGGCCTCGGGGTCGCTTATGAAGAGCTCTGGTGCGACCCGCGCGAGCTGCTGCAGGCGCCTGCCGACCCCCAGGCCCTGCACCGGCTCAGCCGCGACGGTGTGACCGTGGAGTTCGAAGCCCGGCCGCTGGCCGGTGGCGAGCTGCGCGAAGGTGCCTTCGCCAACATTCGCTTCAAGGTCACCGACCAGAACAGCGGCCAGCCGCTGTCGGGCATGGCGCCGGGGGCGTGGATCGACCCGGCGCAGGCAGCCCCGCTGGAAAGCACCCGTGACCAGAGCTGCAAGGCCCGGGTTGCGCTGTTTCTCAAGAGCAGCATCGGTGCGCGGCCGTTGCTGGACCTGAACAGTTATTTTCTGCTGGTGCTGAACAAGGATGCCAGCCTGACGGTGATCGACCCGACCGTGTCGGTGGGCGGCGTCACCAGCACCCTGGCGCGCATCGACCTGCCGGGCCGGCCCATGGACTGGGTGGCCACCGGTGACGACAAGCAGGTGTTCGTGTCGATTCCCGAACGCGGCAAGGTGGCGGTGATCGACACCGAGACCTTCACCCGCGTGGCCAGCCTCGAGGCCGGCGAAATGCCGTTGCGCGTGGCCCTGCAACCGGACCAGCACCGGCTGTGGGTCGGCAATAACAGTGATGATCCGGCCAAGGGCGGGGTGACGGTGATCGATGTGCCGGGCCGCACCACGCTGAAGAGCTTCGCCACCGGCTCCGGGCACCACGAAATCGCCTTCAGCGCCGATTCGCGCTACGCCTACATCAGCAACCGCGACGGTGGCACCCTGAGCATCATCGACATCCCCGAGATGCGCCTGGTGAAAACCCTGGAGGTCGGCCCCCACCCGCTGGCAGTGGCCTATTCGCCACTGTCCCAGGCGGTGTACGTGAGTGATGGTTCGGAAGGCACCGTGCGGGTATACGATGCCCGCAACCACCAGTTGCGCCACACGGTGCAGGCCGAACAGGGCTTGGGGCCGATGCGTTTCAGTAGCGATGGGCGCTACGGCATCGTGCTCAACACCCTGGAAAACCAGGCCCTGGTGATCGACGCCAGTACCGACAAGCTGATCCACCGCATCCCGGTGGCGGCAGAACCGTACCAGCTGACGTTCACCAAAGGCTATGCCTACGTGCGCGGCCTGGCCTCTTCGAAAGTCAGCATGATCAACCTGGGCAGCCTGGGCGAGGGGCGCACGCCGATCGTCCAGGGTTTCGAGGCCGGCCCGGCCGCACCGCGCCAGGCGGGTGATTTGCCGCTGGCACAAGGCTTGTCGGTGTCGCGCGACGACAATTCGGTGTTCGTGGTCAACCCGGTGGACAACACCACCTACTTCTACGCCGAGGGCATGAACGCGCCGATGTCCGGCTACAACAACCGCGGCCATCAGGCCCGCGCGGCCCTCGTCATCGACCGCAGCCTGCGCGAGCTGGCGCCAGGGGTGTACGGCTCGACGGTGAAAATGCCGGCGGCCGGCAATTTCGATGTGGCGTTTCTGCTCAACCAGCCACAGATCATTCACTGCTTCAGCACCGATGTGGCCGCCGCGCCCGACGCCAACAAGCGCAAGGGCGCGCATGCCGAGTTCATCGGCCTCGATCAGCCGCTGCCGCAGCACAGCGCCTTCACCGCCAAGGTGCGCATTGTCGGCGACGATGGCCGCCCGCGGGTGGGCCTGGACGATCTGACCCTGCGCTATTTCCTGGCCCCCTCGTCGATGCCGCGCAACCTGCGCCTGGAAGAGGTGGGCGAGGGCGTGTACCAGGCCGCACTGCAACTACCTGAGGCTGGCGCCTGGTACCTGCATGTGCAGTCGCCGTCGCTCGGGCGCAAGTTCACCGAAGACAACTACACCAGCCTGCGCGTCCTGCCCGCCGCAGCGTCTGCCGCTTCCCCCACTGAAGTGAGGAATGTGCGATGAACGCCACGCATTCTTGCAAGTTGCTTGCCCTGAGCCTGGCCCTGGCGGGCTTCAGCAACCTGGCCCTGGCCCACGCTGGCCACGACCACAACGGTCCGGCCGAACCGCAGGCGGCGGCGCGCCAGGAAAAGGCCAGCGTGCGCTTTGCCGATGTCCCGCTGCTGGACCAGAACGGCATGCCGGTGCGCCTGGAAAAAGACCTGGTCGGCGAGCACCTGGTGGTGATGGGCTTCATCTACACCAGCTGCACGACGGTGTGCCCGGTGGTGTCGTCGATCATGGGCAAGGTCCAGCAACAACTGGGGGGGCGCGTGGGCGAGGAAATCCGCCTGGTGTCGATCAGCGTCGACCCGCAGCGTGACGACGCCAAGCGCCTGCAACGTTATGCCAAGGCCTTTCAGCACGGGCCTGGGTGGAGCTGGCTGACCGGCTCGCAGTACGCCATTACCGAGACCCTCAAAGGCCTGGGCAGCTTCAGTGCCGACCTCCGCCAGCATCCGCCGCTGATCCTGGTGGGGGACGGGCGCAGCGGCCACTGGACGCGCTACTACGGTTTCACCGACCCCGCCGTGCTGATCGGGGAGATCAACCGCCTTAGCGCCCGCCGGGTACATGCCAAAAGTACCGCCATTGCTGAACATCAGGAGGTGCAACCATGAGCAGCCAAACCTCGCATCATGCCGCCATGCGCAGCTTCGACTGGCTGGTGCTGGCCGCTTGCCTGTGGATCTTCGCCTCGGTCGCCATGGCCCACGAAGGCCACGCCGCGCGCGAACCCAGCCCGCAACCGGCGCCACCGACCATGGCCAGCGGCGGCGGTACCCGCGATGCCAAGACCTGGTTCACCGAGACGGTGCTGCAGGACCAGAACGGCCGCGAACTGCGCTTTTACAGTGATGTGCTCAAGGACAAGGTGGTGATGCTCAACGTGATCTTCACCCACTGCACCGATGCCTGCCCGCTGATCACCCGCAAGCTGCGCGAAGTCCGTGAGGCCATGGGGCCGGCACTGGCCAGCCAGGTGACCTTCGTGTCGATCAGCAGCGACCCGCTCAACGACACCCCGGCGGCGCTCAAGGCGTTTGCCGAAAAGCAGGGGGTAGACAGCGCCAATTGGCTGTTCCTGACCGGCGACAAAGCCAATGTCGACCTGGTGCTCGGCCGCATCGGCCAGTTCCTGCCCAGCCCCGAGCAGCATTCGACCCAGCTGATTGCCGGTGACGTGGCCGGCAAGCGCTGGAGCAAGATCCGGCCGGATGCGCCGCCCGCGGCCATCGCCCAGCGGATGCAGTTACTGACCCAGCCCCTGGCCGGGCGCTGAGCCATGAACACCACTAGAGCCTTGGGCCTGCTGCTGACGCTCAGTCTATGCGGCCAAGCCTTTGCTATGGACCTCACCCCCCAGGAGCAGGCCGGCAAACGCCTTTACCGCGAAGGCGTTTCCAGCAGCGACGCCCAACTCACCGCCCGGGTCGGCGCCAGCGACATGAACGTCCCCGCCAGTGTATTGCCTTGCGCCAGTTGCCACGGCAACGACGGCCGCGGCCGCACCGAAGGTGGGGTCCGCCCACCGAGCCTCGACTGGCAGCGCCTGGCCCTGGGCCAAGGCCTGCGGCAGACCAACGGCCGTAGCTACCCAGCCTACGCCGACGCCAGCCTGGCCCGCGCCATCGCGCACGGCGTCGACCCAGCCGGCAACCGTCTGGACTCAGCCATGCCGCGCTTCGAGCTGACCCAGGCCGACCAGCGCAACCTCACCGCCTACCTGAAACGCCTGGCTGAAGACCGTGACCCGGGCGTGGAAGAAGAGGTGCTACGGCTTGGCACTCTATTGCCCACAAAAGGGCCGCTGGCCGAAGCTGGGCATGTAGTGCGCGCCGTGCTCGAGGACGGCGTGGCGCAGCTCAACCAGCAAGGTGGTATTCATGGACGGCGTCTGGAACTGCGCGTGGCCGACCCTGGCATCGACCACGCCAGTGCCGAGCAAGCGTTGCAGCAGCTGCTGGGTCAGGATCAGCCTTTTGCCCTGATCAGCCCAATGGCGCCTGTGCTCGACCAGCGCCTGACCGCGGTACTTGAGCAGCAAGGCCTGCCCTTGATCGGCAACACGCCGCGCAGCGGTGGCAGCGCACAGATTTTCGACCCGTTGCCAGGCATCGCCACGCAGTTGCTGAGCCTGGCCGCGCATGCCCGCACCTCCCTGGGGCTGGCGCCCGACGGGCTGCATGTGGTGTACGCCGGCAACGACCAAGCGGGGCTGGCCGAGCAGGTGCGCGAGCGGCTGCAACAGCAGGGCTGGTCACCGCCACCGATCGAGGTGTTCACCGGCCAGGCGGTGCAGGGGCAGGGGGTTGTCTTCCTCGGCCGCGCCCAGGCCTTTGCCGAGTTGGCTGCGGCATTACAGGCGGCAGGCCGTGCCCCCTATCTGCTCGCCGCCTCCAGCCAGGTGGCCAGTGCTGTGGGCACGCTGCCGGCGCACTGGTCGGAGCGGCTGTTCCTGGCCTATCCGTTCGTGCCCGGCGACTGGACCACGCAGGGCATGGCGACCTTGGCCGCCCTGCAGCAGCGCCAAGGCCTCGACCCGCGCCAGGCGTCGCTGCAGGTCAACACCCTGTGCGCCCTGCGCCTGCTGACCGAGGCCCTCAAACAGATCGGCCGCGATGCCAGCCGCGAGCGCCTGATCGCGGCCCTGGAAGGCTTGCATGACGTCGACACCGGGCTGACCCCGGCACTCGGTTTCGGCCCCGGCCGGCGCCAGGGCATGGCGGGAGCCCATGTGGTCGCAGTGGCGCTGCCCGGGCCGCGTTTCACCTCTGTAGCCCCTTACCGGCCTGTGCCGGACAGCCCTTGAGCGGAGGTTGCCATGCGGACGCTGTTGCTGTGCCTGTTGATGATGGTCGCCAAAGCGAGCTGGGCCGATCTGCCGGCGGCGCGGGTCAATGGGGTGGACATCGGCGTGCTGCGCCTGGAGCGTTATTTCAGCGAATACCTCCAAGCCCAGGGCCGAGCCGTGACCAGCATCCGCAACCCGACGCTGTACAAACGCTTGCGCGGCCAGGCGTTGGACGAACTGATCGACAAGGAGCTGTTGTGGCAAGCGGCGCAGTTGCGTGGCATCGTCATCAGCGATGAGCAGGTGTCGGCCCAGGTGGGCGAAGTTGAGGCTGCCTTCGGCAGCCCGGTACTGTTCGAACAGCGCCTGGCCGATGCCGGTTTCAGCCGGGCAGAATACGCGGACTACATACGCCACGAACTGGCCTCACAGCAGGTATACAGCCAGCTCAGTGCGGTACCGGAACCCACCCCGGCTGACGTGCTGGCGTTCTACCAGGCCAATCGAGAAAGACTGCAAGGAGCGCAGAACCAAAGTGATAACACATCAGTCATACCCGAACAGGGCCTGGTTCTGGCCAGGGCCGCGCTCATCGGGCAATTGCAGGCGCAGGCTCGGCAAAGCGTGCGCCAACGTTTGCGCGAATCCGCTACAGTGGAACTCGCTGACTAGCAGCCCGGATGACGTTTCCCCAAAGCTGGGGAATAACGGCTTGGCAAAGTGCCATCAGGTGCCCCGGATGTGGGGCACCGGGCCAGCGCCTGTTGTTGAGGTTTTCAAAGATACAATCAAAATCAATGACTTAAAGTGGTGCAACATGACTATTCACGCCTGGCACGAAGCCTGCTCAAGCCTTACTAAGGCCGCACTTCGCAGACCGGGGAACCGGGCAGTTCTTGGGAGTCGACCTTGGTGAACAGAGTATTGGTAGTCGATGACGAACAGACCCTTGCGCAGAATCTGCAAGCGTACCTGCAGGCGCAAGGCCTGGAAGTTCATGTTGCCCACGATGGTGCCAGTGGTATCGGCCTGGCTGAGAGCCTGGCACCGGGTGTGATTGTGCTGGATTACCGCTTGCCCGACATGGAGGGGTTTCAGGTCCTGGAGACCGTGCGCAAGAACAGGCAGAGCCATTTCGTGCTGATCACCGCCCACCCGACCGCCGAGGTCCGTGAGCGCGCCGCCGAACTGGGTGTAACCCATGTCCTGTTCAAGCCGTTCCCGTTGGTGGAACTGGCCCGCGCGATCTTCGACCTGATGGGCATCGAGCGCCGGCGCAGGGCCACGGACAACCCGGCAGAAGGGTTCGTCGAACGACGCCATACCAGGAACGAATCGTTCCCCCTGCAGTTGTACGATGGTAGCTGGGTCCTGGCCGACCGCCGCCGTAATGGCGCCAAGCCTCCTGGACCTGACGACGACCAACTGCTCACAGGGGAATAGCGGCGCCCGCAGCCCTCACCGAGCCTGCGACGCGCCCCTGAGCGGAGTCGCAGGCCATGTCCGATGTATTCGATCAAAGCGTTACGGCCTACCCCAGGGAACTCCTGGCGCAGGCCCGCCTGCAAGCCAGCGACGAGCGCCTGCTCAACTGCCTGGAACGCCTCGCCTGCAACACCCCCGACACCTTCGTCCGCCGCCTGGGCATCACCCTGCATTATCCGGTGCTGGGCAGCCAGGCGCTGCTCGCCAGCACCCCGCGTTTCGACAAGGTCAGCCTGGCCCAGTGCCTGAAGCGCGAATTCGTCCTGGTAGAGCAGGGCGGTGAACTGCACGGCGTGTTTGCCGACCCCTTCGACCACGCCCGCCTGGCGTGGATCGACGATGTGCTGCAGGGCGCGCCGCTGCACCTGGCCCACGCCGCTGACCTTGCCACCTTTCTGGCCCGCCACGAAGAAAGCTTCCACGCCGTCGATGCCCTTGACCACGACGCCGAAGCCAGCAGCGAAAGCGACCCGATGCAGCGCCTGTCGCTGACCAGCATCAGCGAAGACCAGAGCAAGGTGGTCAAGCTGGTCAACTCGACCCTGTACGACGCCCTCAAGCAGCATGCCAGCGACATCCACTTAGGCATGACCGGCCAGGGCCTGACCATCAAGTACCGCATCGACGGTGTGCTCAACGGTGCCGGCAAGGCCAGCGGCAGCGCCTTCGCCGACCAGGTGATCTCGCGCATCAAGGTCATGGCCGAACTGGACATCGGCGAGAAGCGCGTGCCCCAGGACGGCCGCTTCAAGATTGCTGTCGGTGACCGCCAGATCGACTTCCGCGTCTCGATCATGCCCAGCATCTTCGGTGAAGATGCGGTGCTGCGGGTGCTCGACAAGCAGGACCTGTCCGACCGGGTCAGCGGCGTGCAGCTGCAGGCCCTGGGCTTTGCCGACGAAACCCTGCGCGCCCTGCGCCGACTGGCCGCCGAACCCTACGGCATGATCCTGGTCACCGGCCCCACCGGCAGCGGCAAGACCACCACCCTGTACGCCATGATCAGCGAGATCAACCACGGTGTGGACAAGATCATCACCATCGAAGACCCGGTGGAATACCAGCTGCCCGGTGTGCTGCAGATTCCGGTCAACGAGAAGAAGGGCCTGACCTTCGCCCGCGGCCTGCGCTCGATCCTGCGCCACGACCCGGACAAGATCCTGGTCGGCGAGATTCGCGACCCCGACACCGCGCAGATCGCCGTGCAGTCCGCGCTCACCGGCCACTTGGTATTCACTACCATCCACGCCAACAACGTGTTCGATGTGATCGGCCGTTTCAGCCAGATGCAGGTCGACCCCTACAGCTTCGTCTCCGCACTCAATGCCGTGCTGGCCCAGCGCCTGATCCGCCTGGCCTGCCCGCACTGCTGCACGCCCTGCGAGGCCGACGACGAGCTGCTCGCCGCCTCGGGGCTGAGCCGTGACGCCGTACACGGCTGGACGTTCGTCCGCGCCCAAGGCTGTGGCCAGTGCCGTGGCAGTGGCTACCGCGGCCGCAGTGCCATCGCCGAACTGCTGCACCTGGACGACGACCTGCGACAGATGATCGTCGAACGCCGCCCGCTGGCGCAGATCAAGGCGCTGGCCTGCCAACGCGGCCTGCGCCTGCTGCGTACGTCCGCCCTGGACCTGGTCCGCGAGGGCCGCACCACACTCGAGGAGATCAACCGTGTCACATTCATTGCGTGATCATGCCGCCAAGCAATACTGCGCCGTGCTCGGCGCAGAGGGTGTCGGCCTGGGTTGCTGGCACGGTAAACAGCACCAGTGGCTGGGCAGCCGCGCCTTCACTTGCGAGGCTGCGCAACCGGCCTGGGAAGCAGCCCTGCAGGCACTCGCCGCACTGCTGACCGAACAGGCGGTGCGCGGCGGCCAGCTGCAGGTGCTGCTGTCGGCCCGCTACAGCCGCTTCTGCCTGGTGCCGTGGAGCGACGCCATCACCCACCCGCGTGAGTTGGACGCTTACGCCCGTGCCTGTTTCGAAAACCTCTACGCGCAGTCGCTGGACGACTGGCGCATCGCCCTCTCGCCGGAACCGGCAGGCGCTGCGCGCATCGCCACGGCTCTCCCTGTGGCACTGCTGCAGGGGTTGCAGGCGCTGGGCCGCGAGAGCCGCCTGAAGCTGCGTTCGGTGCAGCCGTACCTGATGGCCGCCTACAACCGATGCCTTGCGCAGCTGCAGCAGGGCGACTTCCTCTTCGTGCTCGCCGAGCCGCGCCGCAGCGTGCTGCTGCTGGCAGCCGGCGGTGCCTGGCAGCAGGTGCTGGCGCAGGGCTGCGCCGACAGCGACCAGGCCCTGCAGGCGCTGATCGAACGCACCTGCGAGCTGTACGGCGAGCAGATGCCGCAGGTCTACCTGCATGCCCCGGTCCGGTGCGACGTACCGCAGCTGGCGGCGGTGCAGCTGTGCCAACCGGCCAGCGAAGCCGACCCGCTGTGCGCCATGTGGCGAGCGGTGGCTTGAGATGCGCCGCCTCGACCTGGAATTCCAACCCCGGCGCAGCAGCCCCGTGGCCTGGTCGCTGCTGATGCTCGGCGGCGCTGCAGTGGCCGTGCTGGTTCTGCTGCAACAGCACTTGCAAACCGAGCAGGTAGCCCTTGAAACCCGCGTACACGGCCTGGAACTGCAACTGGGCCGTCGGCCAGCCACTGCCGCACCGCAGAACAGCGCGGCCAGCCGTGAACAGGCCGAAAACCTGGCACAGATGCGCAGTGTTTCGCAGCAACTGCAACGGCCTTGGCAACAACTGTTCGCCATGCTCGAAGCACAACCACAAGAAGACGTGGCGCTGCTCACCCTGACCCCCGATGCACGCAAAGGGCAGGTCCGCATCGCCGCCGAGGCGCGCAACCTGGAATCGATGCTGCAGTACCACCACCGCCTGGAACAGAGCACCGAGCTCAGCGATGTGTCGCTGCTCAACCATGAAGTGGTGACGGGCCAGCCCGAGCACCCGGTGCGTTTTACCCTCACCGCCACCTGGGAGACCGGCCATGCGCGCCCCTGACTCGATAAGCCGCCTGATCCTCCAGGAGCAGTTGCGCCGCCTCGGCCCGGTCGGCCTGGCCGCCGCCGCAGTGGCCGTGCTGGCTGCCGGTGTCGCGTTGGCCGCTGTGCTGCCGCAGTGGCAAGCCCTGCGCGAATTGCGCGCCACCGAAGCCGATGCCAGCGCCCAGCTAGAACGGGTAAAGCGCGGCGAACTGAAAATTGCCGTCAAGCCTGAACAGCAAGCGCTGGACAGCCTGCGTCAGCAGCTGCCGGGGCAGCCCGAGGCCAGCGAGCTGATCGAGCGCCTGTACCACCTTGCCAGTGCCGAGCACATCAGCCTGGCGCGAGGCGAGTACGCACTGGGCGTCGATCCCAAGACCCAACTGGCGCGCTACCAGATCGTCCTGCCAGTACGCGGCAGCTACCCGCAAATCCGCGGCTTCCTGCGCGGCCTGCTGGGCCAGTTGCCGACCCTGGTGCTGGAAGACCTCGAGCTGCAACGCAAACGCATCGGCGACAGCGAGCTCAACGGCCGCCTGCGCATGACCCTTTACCTGTCGAGGTCGTGATGAACACTCAGCGCGCAGTGGTGTGGGTGGGGTTTCTGGGGGTTGCCGGGGCGTTGGCCTGGGCGCCGGGGCACTGGTTTGGCCAGGAAGGTGAGGTGGCCCCCATCGCCGGCAAGCTGGCGCCCACACCACCAACCCCTGTGGGAGCTGGTTTGCCGGCGATGAAGCCAGAACAGGCTTCCAAAGATCTGTTCCCCCGCCAGCAATGGACCCCACTGCAAACCCTGGCCACGGTCACCGAACAACCTGTAATCGCCACGCCGGTAGTGGCGGCTGCCCCCACGGCACCCGCGTTGCCCTTCCAGTTCATCGGCCGCATCGGCGACCGGGACGACCTGCAGATCTTCCTGCAGAGCGGCGAAAAACTCTACGTCGTGCGCCAGGGCGACGTGATTGACGACACCTACCGCCTCGACCGCGTCTCGGCCAACGAGCTGGACCTGGTCTACCTGCCTTTGCATCAGTCGCAGACTCTGTCTGTCGGGAGCGCACCATGAAGCCATCGAAGTTGTGCAAGCCTGCTCCATTCATGCTCCTGGCGCTCTGCGTGGCCATTGCCGGCTGCGGGTCGAGCGCGGTGCGCAAGGACAGCCAGGAGCTGATGCAGGAGGGCCAGTACGAGGCCGGCATCGCCCGCCTGGAGGAAGCGCTGCGCGAAGACCCGCGTGACACCAACCTGAACATCGCCCTGGCCCACAGCCGCCAGCAAGCGGTCGAGGCGCTGATTGCTCAGGCCGACAGCGACCGTACCCGCCACGACTTCGCCGGCGCCCGCATCGGCTATGGCCGGGTGCTGACTTTCGAGCCGAACAACCGCCGTGCCCAGGAAGGCATCCGCCAGATCGAACTGATGCGCACCCTCGACGACCGCGTTGCGCTGGGCCAGGCCGCCCTGCGCCAGGGCGACCTGTTCGGTGCCGAGCGCTACATGCGCGAGGTGCTGCGGCTGGACCCGCAAAACCAGAAGGGCATCATGCTGCGCAGCGACATCGAGAACGTCCAGGCGCGCACCGCGCAGCCGTTCCCGCAACTGCGCAGCAAGCTGGAACGCCCGGTCACCCTGGAGTTTCGCGACGCGGCAGTGAAGACCATCTTCGAAGTGCTGTCGCAGGTAGCGGGCATCAACTTCATCTTCGACAAGGACCTGCGCCCGGACATGAAGGCGACCATCTTCGTCCGTGATGTGCGCATCGAGGACGCCGTGGCGCTGCTGCTGGAGCAGAACCAGCTGCATCAGAAGATCATCAACGACAACACCCTGCTGATCTACCCCGATTCGCCGCAGAAGACCAAGGATTACCAGGAACTGGTCATGCGCACCTTCTACCTGACCAGCATCGACGCCAACACCGCGCTGAACATGGTCAAGACCATGCTCAAGACCCGCGACGTGTTCGTCGACGAACGCCTCAACACCCTGACCATGCGCGACACCCCCGATGCCGTGCGCATGGCCGAGAAGCTGCTGCAGTCCCAGGACCAGTCCAACCCCGAGGTGGTGCTGGAAGTGGAAGTGATGGAAGTGGCCCGCTCGCGCATCCTCGACCTCGGCCTGCAATGGCCCAACACCTTCGGCGTGTTGAGCGATGACGGCAACCCGGTCAGCGTGCTTGACCAGCTGCGCGGCATCAACTCCGGCCGCATCAGCATCTCGCCTGCGCCGCAAGCCAAGATCAACGCCCAGGACAAGGACATCAACACCCTGGCAAGCCCAGTGATTCGCGTCAGCAACCGCGAGCAGGCGCGCATCCATATCGGCCAGCGGGTACCGATCATCAGCGCCACCTCGGTGCCATCCACCCAGGGCCCGGTGATCACCGAAAGCGTCACCTACCTGGATGTCGGCTTGAAGCTCGAGGTGCAGCCCACCGTGCACCTGAACAACGAGGTGGCGATCAAGGTGGCGCTGGAAGTCAGCAACGCCACCCCGCTGGAGCCGACCCGCCAGGGCACCATCCCGGTCCAGGTCGACACCCGTAACGCGCAGACCAGCCTGCGCCTGCACGACGGTGAAACCCAGGTGCTGGCGGGCCTCGTGCGCAATGACAAGACCTCCAGCGGCAACAAGATCCCTGGGCTTGGCGACATTCCGGGGCTGGGCCGGCTGTTCGGCAGCAATCGCGATGACATGAGCAAGTCCGAACTGGTGCTGGCGATCACCCCGCGCATCGTGCGCAACCTGCCGTACCAGAGCCCGTCGGACATGGAATTTGCCACCGGCACCGAATCGAGCCTGCAGGTGCGTCAACTGGCCCAGCCGCTGCCAGCCGGGGCGGTGCCAGCCGATGCGCCGAGTGCCGAGCCGGGTGAGGCACCGGTGGTCGAAAGCCAGATGGCGGTGGTGCCGGCAACCCGGAGCCCACGTCCATGAAACGCCGCGCGCAAGGCTTCAGCCTGATCGAGGTGGTGCTGACGCTGGCACTGCTCGGGCTGCTCGCCAGCATGGCCGCACCACTGACCGAAACCGTGGTGCGCCGCGGCAAGGAGCAGCAACTGCGCGAGGCGCTGTACCAGATCCGCGATGCCATCGACGCCTACAAGCGAGCCTTCGACGCCGGCTTCATCGAAAAACGCCTGGATGCCAGCGGCTACCCGCCGAACCTGCAGGTGCTGGTCGACGGCGTGCGCGATGTGCGCAGTGCCAAGGGCGCCAAGTTCTACTTCCTGCGGCGCATCCCGCATGACCCGCTGCTGGCGGCCAAGGGGGAGGACGGCGGTGGCTGGGGCGTACGCGCCTACGACAGCAGCCCCGACAACCCGCGTGAAGGCGAAGACGTTTTCGACGTGTACTCCAAGGCCCGCGGCAAAGGCCTCAACAACATCCCCTACGGGCAATGGTGACGGCCATGAAACGCAGCCAAGGCTTCACCCTGATCGAATTGCTGGTGGTAATGGCGATCATCGCCACGTTGATGACCATCGCCATGCCGCGTTACTTCAACAGCCTGGAAAGCTCCCGCGAGGCCACCTTGCGCCAGAGCCTGGCGGTGTTGCGCGAGTCGCTGGACCACTTCTACGGGGACACCGGGCACTACCCCGATTCACTGGAGCAACTGGTCGAGTTGCGTTACCTGCGCAACACCCCGATCGATCCGATCACCGAACGCAGCGATGCCTGGCAGCTGGTACCACCGCCGGAAGGTGTGGCGGGTGGCGTGGCTGACATCAAGAGCGGTGCAACAGGGAGGGCGCGTGATGGCAGCCTCTTCGCTGAGTGGTAAGGCCTGCGCCGGCTTCACCTACCTGGGGGTGCTACTGCTGATTGCGGTCAGCAGCGTGGCCCTGGCCGCTACCGGCACAGTGTGGTCCAGCGTCGCCCAGCGCGATCACGAACGCCAGTTGCTGTGGGTCGGCAGCCAGTACGCCCAGGCGCTGCGCAGCTACTACCGCGCATCCCCGGGCCTGGCCCAGTACCCGCAGGACCTCGCCGACCTGCTTGACGACAATCGCTTTCCCGAGGCCCGGCACCATATCCGCCGGTTGTACCCCGACCCGATCACCGGCAGTGACGAATGGGGCCTGCTGCGCTCGATCGACGGGCGCATCACCGGCGTGCACAGCCGCTCGGACGCCACCCCGTTCAAACGCAGCGGCTTCGACACCCAGTGGTCGGGCTTTGAAGGCCTGGAGCACTACAGCGACTGGCAGTTCGTCGCCGAACAGGCCTTCAACGAAAGCGCCAGTGGCGCGCAAACCCACACTGCAGGTTCTGGAGACACGCCATGAAGAGCCTCAACGTGTTTTGCCTGAGCATGGGCTTGCTGCTGGCCGCCGGCGTGTCCGGTGTGGCCCATGCCGAAGCCGAAGACGAGATGAAAGGCTTCATCGTCGACAACACCATCTCGCACATCGGCCACGACTTTTACTACTACTTCGCCGACCGCCTGCGCGCCACCAGCCGCCTGGACTTCAACCTGGTGGTGCGCGAACGCCCGGATGCCCGCTGGGGCAGCCTGGTGACCGTGGAATTCGAGCGTGACGTGCTCTACCGGCGCTTTCTGCCGCCCAATGTCACCCAATTGAAAGATGAGGCCGTCGCGGCCGCCGACCTGGTCAAGCAGGAGGTGATTCAGCGCAAGCTGCAGCGCCTGCTTCAGGACACCACTGATCTGGAGAGGGACGAGCTATGAACACTCGCATTGCGCACTGCATCGCCGCCGGCCTGCTGGCCAGCGCCGTCGCGGCCCAGGCCACGGAACTGGTGTACACGCCGGTCAACCCGGCCTTCGGCGGCAACCCGCTCAACGGCACCTGGCTGCTCAACAATGCCCAGGCGCAGAACGACTACGACGACCCCGACCTCAAGGACCGTACCTCCGCCTTCGGCGGCACCTCGGCCCTGGAGCGCTTCAGCAACCAGCTGGAGTCGCGGATGTTGTCGCAGCTGCTGGACAACATCAGCAACGGCCAGACCGGCAGCATGGCCACCGACGCTTTCCTGATCGATGTGCTCGACGACTCCGGTGCCCTGAGCATCAAGGTCACCGACCGCGCCACGGGAGAAATTTCGATCATTGAGGTCAGCGGCCTGAACCCCTGAGAGGGAAGGGCTTTTAGTTGGGGAGAGAACACCATGAAACGTCTGCTGAGCACTTTGCTGATCTTCGCCGCGCTGCAAGGCCTCCAAGGGTGCAGCCTGCGCGAACCCATGTCGGCCGAACAGGACTCGGAAACCCCGACCCTGACCCCGCGCGCCTCGACCTACTACGACCTGATCAACATGCCGCGGCCCAAAGGCCGACTGATGGCGGTGGTGTATGGTTTCCGCGACCAGACCGGGCAATACAAGCCGACCCCGGCCAGCTCGTTCTCCACCAGCGTCACCCAGGGGGCCGCGAGCATGCTCATGGATGCCCTGAGTGCCAGCGGCTGGTTCGTGGTGCTGGAGCGCGAAGGCCTGCAGAACCTGCTGACCGAACGCAAGATCATCCGTGCTTCGCAGAAGAAGCCGGACGTTGCGGAAAACATCATGGCCGAGCTGCCGCCGCTGCAGGCGGCCAACCTGATGCTCGAAGGCGGCATCATCGCCTACGACACCAACGTGCGCAGCGGAGGAGAAGGCGCGCGCTACCTAGGGATAGACATCTCCCGCGAATACCGAGTGGACCAGGTGACGGTCAACCTGCGCGCGGTGGACGTGCGTACCGGGCAGGTGCTGGCCAACGTGATGACCAGCAAGACCATCTATTCGGTGGGCCGCAGTGCCGGGGTGTTCAAGTTCATCGAGTTCAAGAAGCTGCTGGAGGCCGAGGTGGGCTACACCACCAACGAACCCGCGCAGCTGTGCGTGCTGTCGGCGATCGAGGCGGCGGTGGGGCATTTGCTGGCGCAGGGTATCGAACGGCGCCTGTGGCAGGTGGCGGGGGATGCAGGGGATGGCAAGGCCAGCGTGGACAAGTACCTGAGCCAGTCACAACCGCAATGACAACCCACAGCGATGCCATGCCGTACTAACAGGGCTGGCAACCATGCCAATCCTGTTAGAGCGGACCTGGTGAGTAGGTCGGTGATTACCCGCACGGGGATGCAGTCTGGATATGAATGCAGGAGCCGAAACTCTACACCTGTTGCTCTGAGGTTTCCCACGCAGCGAAAGCGGATTTCCCAAAGACCCAAAGGGCTTCTGGCTAAAGCCCTCTAAATGGCGCGAGGGATAGGATCTGTCGGGCAACGCCGAGAACCTCAAACAAGGAATCCGATATGAAAAAGATTGCATTCATTGCACTGCTGGCCACTGCCGGGCTGGTTCAGGTTGCCCAGGCGCAGAACCCACCGCCGCCGGTAGCCTGCCCTGAAGGGACCTATCCGACGCCGGTGGGGGTGTGCCAACCGCTCTTCGATTTCGACTGATAGTCCTGCTCCGGGCTGCGCTGCTTTCACAGCAAAGCCCGCTCATCCACAGTTAACCCGCCTTGCGCAACGTGAGGTTGATCCTGCGCTCGCCCATGCGCGGATGCACGCCCGGTTTGATCGGCAGCACGCCATGAAAGCGCAACCGGTCCTCGCCCCCCCAGACCAGTACATCGCCATGGCTCAGCGCAATGCGTTGAGCCTTGTCCGAACGCTGGAGCCCGCCAAACAGGAACACCGCCGGCAAACCCAGTGAAATCGACACGATCGGCTGGCCGAAATCCGCTTCATCACGGTCCTGGTGAAGGCTCAGGCGGGTACCCGGCAGGTAGTGGTTGACCAGGCAGGCGTCGGGTACGAAGCCATCGAAACCGGCTGCCGAAGCCGCGCGCTCGGCCAGGTCGAGCAGTATCTGGGGCAGGGCGGGCCAGGGGTTGCCGCTCAGTGGGTCGATAGGGGTGTAGCGGTAGCCTTTTGCGTCACTTACCCAGCCCAGCGCACCGCAGTTGGTCAATGCCACGGCCATGTTCAAGCCGCCGGGGGTCTGCATGTTCCTCAACGGCGCGGCGCGCAGAACCGGGCGCAGCGCATCCAGCAGCGGCTCGATTTGGGCCAGGGCGAAGCCGGGCAGCAACACGGTATGGCTGGCCAGACGTTGTGGCTGGGGGCCGAACAGGTCGAGGTCGGACTGGATCATGGGGGTGACGTCGCGTAATGGGTCTGGCCATTCTAACCCTGCGGGTGTTGTTGGCCTATTGCGGGTAAACCCGCTGCCACCGATACAGGGTTGTGCGTGGGCTGTGCAATGCCCGGAGACGGGAAAAAGGAACCGCGACACCAGGGAGAGAAGGTGGCGCGGTTCAAGGGGGGAGCCTTTAACGCTGGGTGGCCGTAGCCGTGTTGCCGTTGCCCATCTGGGTGATGGTGGCGCTCTGGTTGGCGCCGGCCTGGTCGACGACGGCCTTGTTGTTGTTGCCGCCCTGGGTCACGTAGGCGACGTTGGCGGTGTCGCCCTGTTTGATGTTGGCGATGTTGCCACTGCCGTACAGCTGGGTGGTGTAGCTCTGGTTGGCATAGCCGGACTGGTCGAGGGTGATGGTGCTGCCGGTACCGTTGGTGTCGCCGGTTGCATAGTTGTCGGTGCCGCGCTGGTCGGCGACCAGGATGTTGTCGGTGCCGTTCTGTTCGAAGTACAGCTCGTTGTTGCTGTCGGCCTGCTTGGTTTCCATCGAGTTGTTGGTGCCTTTCTGGCCCAGGGTGGCCAGTTGCAAGCTACCGTTCTGGGTCAGGTTGACGGCGTTGCCGGTGCCTTTCTGGTTGATCACGGCGGTCTGGTCGCTGCCGAACTGCCCGCCGAGTTTCTCGCCCTTCCAGTTGCTGGCCATGACTTTGTTGCCGGTGCCCTGGGTGGTGATGGTCAGGCTCTGGTTGTCACCGTTCTGGTAGGTGAAGTGCAGGTTGCTGGTGCCGGTCTGGGAGATATTGGTGGTCGAGTTCGTGGTTTCGAACTGGTCGGACCAGCTGGCGTTGGACTTGCCTTGCTGGTAAAGGCGGGCGGTGTTGTCGTTGCCCAGGCTCTGGTCGATGTAGCCTTCGTTGAGCTGGCCGTTCTGGTTGACCGTGGCCTGGCTGCCGACCTGGGTGTCCTGCCACACCTCCATCGAGTTGCCCGTGCCGTTCTGGTCGATGGCGATGATGCCGCCGGTGCCGTCGCGCTGGTCGCCGTAGGCCCAGTTCTGCTTGCCTTGCTGGTAGATCTCGATGTTGCCGTCGTTGTGCGTCAGGTGCTCGGCGGCGGCGTAGTTGTCCTGGCCGTCCTGGTTCACCAGGCTCTTGTTGTTGCTGCCGCCGAACAATTGCTCGACGAAGGCTTCGTTGCGCTGGCCGTTCTGCTGGGTGGTGGCCTGGCTGCCCAACTGGCTGTCCTGCCACACGGTCGAACGGTTTTCTGCGCCTTGCTGGGCCTGCAGCGCTTCGTTGTTCTCGCCCAGCGACTGGCTGGCGAAGGCGTCGTTGTAGGTGCCCGCTGCCTGTTGGGTGATCTGGCTGCCGTTTTCGAACAGCTGCTCGCCGTAACCGGCGTTGTACGAGCCGCTGGCGGTCTGGTCGATGTAGCTGGTGCTGTTTTCCTGCACCGCCAGGTGGTTGTGGCCTTTGCCAGATTGGGTCTGGGTGGCGGCGGCAAATGGGGCGACCGTCTGTTTGACTTCGGCGATGTTCTGGTTGCCGGTCTGCGACTGGGTCGAGGTGCTGTCGTCCGCCATGACCTGGCCGGCGACGGCCAGGACGATAGCGGCGCTTAAGGGAGCGAGCTTGAACATGGTGGTGCCTCCAGGTCTATCGGTATTGAGTGATCTGCACATGCTGGCCATTACCGGCCTGGGTCACGGAACTGCTGAGACCCGAGCCGGCCTGCACGATGCTGGCGCTGTTGTCGTTGCCGATCTGCTCGATGCTGGCGCTGTTGCTGGTGCCGCTCTGGCGGATCGACGCGCTGTTGCCATTTCCCTGTTGGCTGATGCTGGCCATCAGGTCACTACCTTCTTGCAGGATGTACGCCTCCTGCGCGCCCCCGGCCTGGACGATGCGGCCCAACAGGGCCTGGCCGTTCTGGTCGAGGGCGGCGCGGTTGCCCGAACCCTGCTGTTCGATCACCGCCACCTGGCCGGCGCCTGCCGGCAGCAGGCGGATGATCACCGGGTCACCGAGGTCGCTGCCGGCGGCAAGGTCGGCGTTGTCCATCAGGTCGTCGGCCTGGGCGTGGCCGGCAAGGGCCAGGCACAGGAGCAGCGGATACAGGCGCTTCATGGCGTTCTCCCGGCCTCACTGCACGGTCACGTTGACGGTGCGGGTGGTGCCTTGGCTGGTGGTGATCGTTGCCGTCGGTGCTGCTGTCGGGATCACCGTGGTGCTGTTGCTCACCGCCAGGCGCCAGCGGCCGGTCACCGGTACCGTGGTGGTGCCCAAGGTCTGCACGCCGGTGGTGGTGGTCACGCGCACGGTGATGGTGTTGCCGGTGGTCACCGAGGACGTACCGCTGATGTCCCAGTTGAACCGGTTGTTGGAGCGTGCCTGCACCGTTGCCGCCGTGACCGCGAAGGTCTCGGCCGCAGGGCGTGGCTGTACGTTGACGGTGACCGTGCCCGAGGTGGACAACGCCCCCAGCGCGTCACGCGCCTGGTAGGTGAACGTGGTGGTGAACGCCGTGGTGACGGTGGCCGGTGGCGTGTAGGTGATGCTGGTGCCATCGGTGCTGACCGTGCCGCGGCCGGCGGCGGGTTGGGTGAGGTTGGCGACCGCCAGTGGCAGGTTGCCTTCCGGGTCGGTGTCGTTTGCCAGCACGTTGATGGTCAGCGGTACGCCCAAGGTGGTGACGGTTTCTGGGTTGGCGGTCGGTGCCCGGTTGGGCGCGACGTTGACGGTGACGTTTGCAGGCGTGGACTTCAGGCCTTTGCTGTCCATTGCCCGGTAGCTGAAGGTGGCCACCAAAGGCTGGGTGGCGCCGGCCGGTGGGGTGTAGGTGACGGCAGTGGTGCCGTTGAGTACCACCCCCCCCAGGCCGGTGCCCGGCTGGGTCAGGTCGGTGATGCTCAGCGGTACGTTGCCGTCCGGGTCGCTGTCGTTCTGCAGCAGGCTCAGGGTCAGCGGTACGCCGACACTGGTGCTGCCGACATCGGCCTGGGCCAGCGGCGGCTGGTTGGTGGCTTCGACCGGTGCGGTGCCGACCACCACCACCGGTTCCACATCAACGCCGCCGTGGGCAGACTTGACCGTAACGGTGGCAGGCGGTTGCGTGACGTCGTTGACCGTCAGGGTCTGCAACGTCCCGGACTTCGACAGGCGGCCGTAGCCCTGGGCAAGCAAGTCAGGCACCACCACCTCGTCGCTGGAAAGCGCTTCGATGGTCAGCCGCTTGTTGGCCCACTCATACCGCGCGGTGCTCACCTTGACCACGTCGGACAGCTTGCTCGACAGCGCTGTCGGCCGGGTGTTGTCGGCGCTGTTGCTGGCGGTGACCACCACCACCGACGGCGGCGCGGCCTGGCTCAGTTGCTGGCTGAAGAACAGCCCGTTGTTGTCTGAAAGCAGGCTGAACTGGCAAGGCGAAGGCGGCGTGCCGACCAGCGCCAGGCTGTTGCGCAGGCACAGGCTGGCGCTGTTGGGGGCTTTGGCGAACACCGCCACGCGGGTACCACTGCCGTTGCGCGAGTAGGTGGCGCGCTCCAGGGTGACCGGGGTTTGCGCACGCTGGTCGAGGACCTTGCCGGACACCGTGAACTGGGTGGTCTGAATGGTCCCGGCCGGGCCCTGGATGCGGATGAAGTTGGTGCCGAATGGGCTGCCAAGCACCGCTTCGGTCCGGTTCGGGTCACCGATGAAGGTTTCGCTGGCGCCGGTGTCCGGGTTGACTTCCACATACGGTGCGCCAGCCCCGCGCAGGAACGGCCCGAGCGCACCGTTGAGCGCGCCGCTGAAGTTGCCCGGTGCGCCGATGCCGATATCGCGGGTGATGTTGATCGCACGCCGGCCGGGCGTGGCGACGTTGACCGTCTCGACGCCATAGGGGTGGGTGATGGTGTAGGTGCCGGCGGTGGGCACCGATACCCGGATTCGGATACGGGCAAAACTTTGCTGATCGCCATCGACCGGGTTCTCGGCGGCAAACGCGGCCTCAAGGCCCGCCACGTAGGCGTCCAGTTCATAGCCACTGTTGCCCACGGCAGGGATGGTGGCTTCGGCCAGGAACCAGAACATCTCCGGTGGCCAGTTGTCGGGGAACACCAGCGGCAGGGCGTCATCGTAGATGCCCGGCTCCGGCAGCAGCGTACACATGTAGGACGGCGCACCCGGGGCCCCGGCGACCCGCGAACTGGTCGCGCGCGACTGGCAAAGCTCCAGGGCCAGGCCGTCGGCGTCCTTGTACCACATCGGGTAACCGCCGGTGGCGAAGGTGTAGGGGCCCGGGTCGACCTCGGACAGTGCAGCCCAGGCTGCACTGGTAACAGTGAGGGAAAAACCGGCGGCGAACAGCGCACGGCGTGGCCAAGTGTTCATGCTGCCTCCTTGAAGGCTGAGCCTTTGTCTGTTCATGGCACCAGCACCACGTCTTCGATGTCGCTACCGCCATTGGCGCTGGTGACCTGCACCTTGGCCGGCGGGATGGGCGACAGGGTGGTGCTCAGCGTCTTCACTGCGCCGTCGCCCGTCAGGTTGCTGATCACCGTGCCATTGCCGGTCTTGGCCGTGAGCAGCGGGGGCGAGGTCTCGTCGCTGGTGCTGGCGACCAGGGTCAGGGTGCTGTTGGCCAGGCTGTATTCGGCGCGGGTGATGGTCACCAGGTCGGTCAGTGGCAGGCTGGCGTTGGTCACGCTGCTGGTGGGAATGGCCAGGCTGTTGTCGGCGCTGATCAGCAGGTGGGTGTCGGGTGCCGGGTTGATCACCGACTGGGCGTACCAGGTGCCGGTGCCATTGGCTTCGGCCAGGGGCAGGGCCGGGGTCTGGCTGGTCAGGGTGACAGTGGCCGGTGGCGGGGGCGCCAGCACGAACATGTCCTGCTGGGCCCGCAGGTCGCCGTTCTCGGTATGCCGAGAGTAGGTGCTGCGCAGGGGCATCAACGGGGTAGGCCGGGCCACCTCGGAGAGCTTGCCGGAGATCGAGAACAGCTCGGTGCGCAGGTCGATGCCGCCAGGGCCCTCGATACGCACGTAGTTGGTATTGAACGGGCTGCCGGTGACGCGCTCGTCCAGGTTGGGGTCGCCGATGAAACGCTCGCTGCCCTCGGTGTAAGGGCCGTTGACGCTGCGCAGGAACGGCCCGACATCGCCCTTGAGGGCGCCGCTGAAATCGCCGGCGCCGGCAATGCCGATGTCGCGCGTCATGTTGATCGCGCGGCGGCCGGCGGCGGGCACGTCGAACACCTCAACGCCGTAAGGGTGGGTGATCACGTAGGTGCCGGCGGTCGGCACGTCGACGCGGATGCGCACCCGGGCGAAACTCACCTGGTCGCCTTCGACCGGTTCCTCGGCAGCGAAGGCTGCCTCGATCGCCGTGCCGTAGCTCAGGTCGATGCCGCGAGCGGCGTCAACGATGGCAGCGTCGGCGGTGAACCAGAACGCTTCGTCGGGGAAGTTGGTGGGGAAGACGATCGGCTGGGTGTCGTCGAACACGCCGGGCGTCGGCAGCAGTGTGCACATGTACGACGGTGCGCCGGGTGCGCCGGCGACACGTGAACTGACCGCCTTGGTCAGGCACAGGTCCAGGGTTCGCCCATGCGAATCCTGGTACCAGGCGGCAAAGCCGCCGTTGGCGGGGTTGTAGGGACCGGTGTCGACGGCATACAGCGCTGCCTGCGCCGGGAGCTGGAGCATGCTGGCGAAAATCGCCACGGCCAGCGGGTTGGGTATCGGTCGGTGCATGAGTCAATTCCTCCTGCAAACGGGCCCATGGACTTGGGGCGTCTGGCAGGGGAGGGGCAACTGGCGTGCCAAGTTGCTGGTAAATCGCTGGAGTGCTTGTGGGGCAAGGGCTACAGAGGTAAGTGAAAAGACTTTGATGGCGGTTGCCCATGGGGCGTCTGCCCCAGCTTTGGGGGATTGGGTGCGCCGGTTTCCGGCTTTACGCAAACGTCAATCTGAAGCACACTGCGGCGAGTCACAAAGCCCGTTGCCCTCCACCGTGAGGGGCACAGCTGGAGCAGAACATGGCGCGACAATTACCCATAACAAACGCCCAAGACCCGCTGAACGAATCCCGCCAGGCTCGCCTCAAGCTGGCCAGCGAAGGCGAGCTGCCGCTGGGCATGCTGCGCGACGAAATCGACGCCTCCTGGCGGCGCAGCCTGGGCCATGGCCTGGACTGCCTGCAGGGCGAGCAGGTGGGCCTGGGCCTGCAGCAGGGCCACGACCTGCGCACGTTGCTCGAACGCAACCGGCTGCTGGTCGACGCGGTGACCCCCGAACTGGATTACCTGGTCGCGCGCCAGGGCAAGGCCGGCATCATCATCCTCGGCGACGCCCAGGCCAATGTGCTGGCCATCGAAGGGCAGACCCACGTGCTCGAACGCGAAGGCCTGCGCGACCTGCACCCCGGCAGCTGCTGGAGCGAATCGCTGCGCGGCACCAACGCCATCGGCACGGCGGTGGTGGAAGGGCGGCCGACCCTGATCAACTGCGGCGAGCACTACCTCGACCGGCTCAGCCCGTTCGCCTGCACCTCGGTGCCGCTGCGCGACCCGAATGGCGAGGTGATCGGGGTGCTCGACATCACCCGTGAAGGGGCCATGGCCCAGCCGCAGGACAGCCTGACAATGCTGATGCTGGCCGCCGGCAATATCGAAAGCCGGCTGTTCGGCCTGTGCCACCCCGAGCAGCTGGTGCTGGCCTTCCACAGCCGCCCGCAGTACCTCAACAGTGCCTGGCATGGCTTGCTGGCGCTGAGCCTGGACGGTGAAGTGCTGGCGGCCAGCGACAATGCCTGCCAGCTGCTGCAGGTGCCGCGCCAGAGCCTGATCGGGCGGCGCAGCAGCGACCTGCTGGGCGAGCGCTCGCCGGCCTTTATCACGCGCCTGTGGCAGGGCGGAGTGAGCAGCGTACAGACGGCCAAGGGCGAGTTCTTCTTCCGCGCGCTGCAGCTGCCACGCCATGGCCAATTGAGCGGCAACGCGGCCCCGAACAAGCCGACGCTGGCCAATAAGTCGCCAGCGCTGGATGCCTTGGCCGGGGGCGATACGCGCCTGGCGCGCAACCTGCGCATGGCCCGCCAGGGCCTGGGCAATGGCCTGCCAGTGTTGCTGTTGGGCGAGACCGGTACCGGCAAGGAGGTGGTCGCGCGGGCGCTGCACCAGGCCAGCCCACGCGCCGACAAACCCTTTGTCGCGGTCAACTGCGCGGCCATTCCCGAGGGGCTGATCGAGTCGGAACTGTTTGGCTACCGCGAGGGCGCCTTTACCGGCTCGCGTCGCGGCGGGATGGTCGGGCGGCTGATGCAGGCCCACGGCGGCACGCTGTTCCTCGACGAGATCGGCGACATGCCGCTGGCCCTGCAGGCACGCCTGTTGCGGGTGCTGCAGGAGCGTCGGGTGGCACCTTTGGGCGCAGCCGACGAGCAGGACATCGACGTGGCGCTGATCTGCGCCACCCACCGCGACCTCAAGCGCTTGGTGCACGAACAGCATTTTCGTGAAGACCTGTACTACCGGGTCAACGGCGTGACGTTGCGTTTGCCGGCGTTGCGCGAACGCGACGACCTCGCGGCCATCATTCAGGGCCTGCTGGACAAGGCCGGCGCCAAGGGCGTGAGCCTCGACCCGGCACTGGCCTCACTGCTCGAAGGTTTCGACTGGCCAGGCAACATCCGCCAGCTGGAAATGGTCGTGCGCACTGCCCTGGCCATGCGCGAGGACGGCGAGGCACTGCTGACGCTCGACCACCTGACCGACTGCCTGCTCGATGAACTGGCCAGTGGCACGGCGCCCTCCGGCAGTTTGAAGGACAACGAACTGGAGCTGATTCGCGAAGCATTGGCCCGCCATCAGGGCAATGTCTCGGCCGCTGCCGAGGCGCTGGGCATCAGCCGGGCGACGCTGTACCGCAAGCTCAAGCAGTTGCGCGGTTGACATGGGCGGCTTGTTCGCAAGGCTGGTAGAAACCAGCGACCCTGCACTCATGCGCCAGGCGCTAGCCTGGCTGTATGGTTTCGTCCGTCCGCATCGGCGCGCCATCGGCGTGCTGCTGGGCTTGTCTTTAGGGGCTTCGCTGTTGGCCCTGGCCCAACCCTGGCTGGTCAAGACATTGATCGACGAAGGCCTGCTGGCCAAGGATTACCAGACCCTCTGGCACATGGCGGCAATCATGATCGTCGCCGGCCTGCTCGGCACCGTGCTGGCCGGCGTCAACCGCTACCTGCACACGCGGCTGTCCGGGCGCATCCTGTTTGCCCTGCGTGATGACCTGTATCGCCACCTGCAGCAGCTGTCGCCGACGTTCTACGGGCGCCGGCGCACCGGGGATATCTTGTCGCGGCTGGATGGCGATGTGGCCGAAATCCAGCGCTTTGCCGTGGACTCGCTGTTCTCGGCGGTGTCTGCAGTGATCGGCCTGGTGGGCGCGGTGGCGTTGATGCTGATGCTGTCGTGGCAACTGTCGCTGCTGTTGGCACTGCTGGTCCCGATCGAAGTGCTGTGGCTGCGCTGGATGCGGCGCAAGGTCGAACGCGAGGTGCGCAGCCTGCGCGAGCGTTCGGCGGATGTGTCGTCGTTCCTGGTCGAAACGCTGCCGGCGATGAAGTTCATCCAGGCTGCCGGCCAGCAAGCCCGCGAGGCCGGGCGCCTCGACCAGCTGGGCCAGGGTTACATGCGCCAGTTGCTCAAGGTGCAGGTCACCGAGTTCTTCACCCAGGCGATACCCGGTACGCTGACGTCCTGGTGCCGCGCCTGCGCATTCCTGGTGGGGGGCTGGTGGGTCATCCAAGGCACCTGGCAACTGGGCGCGCTGATCGCGTTTTCCACCTACATGGGCATGGCCGTGGGCCCGGTGCAGAGCTTGCTGGGCCTTTATGTGGCGGTGCAGCGCATGGCCGTCAGCCTGGGCCGGGTGATGGAGCTAAAGCAGGAGGCCGTGGCGGTGCGCGAAGCGGATACGCCCCGGCCGATGCCCCAAGGCCCGGGCGAGTTGCGCCTGCAAGGCGTGCACTTTGCCCACGATGGGCGCCAGGGTGCGGTGCTCGACGATGTGCATGTGTGCGTGCCAGGCGGGCTCAAGGTGGCCATCAGTGGCGCTTCCGGCGTCGGCAAATCAACGTTGATCGACCTGCTGCAGCGTTTCTATGATCCAGACGCAGGGTGCATCCTGCTGGATGGCGCTGACCTGCGTGAACTCGACCTGGCTGCGTTGCGCCAGCGCATTGCCGTGGTCAGCCAGGACATCGTGCTGTTCCGTGGCACCCTGGCGCAGAACCTCGCGTATGGCGCGCCGCAGGCCAACCGCGCGGAGCTTGAGCGGGTCGTACGCCTGGCGCACCTGGAAAGCTTGGTCGACAGCCTGCCGCTGGGCCTGGATGGCCTGCTCGGTGAGCGCGGCCAGCAGCTTTCCGGTGGCCAGAAGCAACGCATCGCCATCGCCCGCGCGGTGCTGCAGGCCCCGTCGATCCTGGTGCTGGATGAAGCCACCTCGGCGGTGGACGAAGCCACCGAGCGCGAGGTGATTGCCGCCATCGACCAGTTGTTTGCCGGGCGCACGCGTATTCTCATCAGCCATCGCGCTTCGACCTTGGCAGGCGCCGACCTGCACCTGCATCTGCAAGGCGGGCAGTTGCGGGTGCTACCCCAAGAGGTCATCAAGCATGGCCGATGAAGTGCGAGTTGGCGTCATCGACAGTGGCTGCACGACCGCGCAGGCCCATGATCTATTTGCATCTCGACGGTTTTGGCTGGCTGATGGCGTGCTGCGAGACGGTGAGCCGCAGCCCGACCGACTGGGCCATGGCAGTGCCGTGCTGGCGCGCTTGCGGGAGGAGGCCGGCCAGGTGCCGTTGCTGGTGGCCCAGGTATTCACTGCACAGGGCAGCACCAGCGCCTTGCAGGTTGCCGCAGCCTTGCTGTGGCTGGCAGAGCAGGGCGCGACGCTGATCAACCTGAGCCTCGGGCTGCAGCAGGACCGGCCCGTGTTGCGTCAGGCCTGTGCCGAGGTTCAGGCCGCAGGCGTGTTGCTTTGCGCCTCCAGCCCGGCGCAGGGCAGCGTGGTCTATCCCGCTGCCTACACGGGTGTCATCCGTATTACTGGCGATGCCCGCTGTGCCCCTGGGCAATGGTCGTGGTTGAACAGCGCCCAGGCCGACTTTGGTGGCTATGTTGGCGAGCGCAGCATGGCCGGCGCCAGTTTGGGCTGCGCCGCTGTCACTGGGCGGATCGCAGCCTTGTTGCGGCAACGTCCCGAGCTCGAACGCGAGCACGTGTTGGCCTGGCTGCAAACCCACGCAGCATTCGTCGGCCCTGAGCGACGGGGCGCGCATGATGGCTGAACCGCACATTCTGGTATTGGGTGCCGGCCCCGCTGGCGCGGCTACGGCCATCGGCCTGCGCCGCTTGGGCTACCCGGTCACGGTGGTGTCCGACTGGCGCCGTTTCGCGGCTGTGGAAGGCGTTTCGCAGCGGGTACTGGAAGGCCTGCGCCACGCCGGCCTGGGCGGCGCGTTGCGCGAGGCGGCGATGCCGGCGACCCGTCAGGTGCGCTGGAACGGCGAACAGCTGCAGATGAATCAGGAGTTTCTGCTCGACCGGCAACGCTTCGACCGCGCCTTGCGCGACGACCTTGCACGGGCGGGCGTGATGCTGGTCGAAGGGCGCATCCGTGAAGTGCTGCAGGCCGAGGGCCATCAGGTACGCCTGGACGATGGGCGTGTGCTGCAGGCCGAGTTTTTGGTTGAAGCGCGGGGGCGTCAGGCGCCGTTGGCGGCGGACCGCTTGCGGGGGCCAGAGACGGTCAGCCTGCTCAATGCCTGGCAGGCCCGACCTGGCGCACCGGCCTCAGCGGTAGAAAGCCTGGACGACGGCTGGGCCTGGATGGCCAGGTTGGCCGATGGGCGCTGTTACTGGCAGATCACCCTGGATGCCCAGGGTGTGCCGGGCAAGGCCGCACTGCCTGAGTACTGCGCCAGACGGCGCGGTGAATCGATGTTGGTGGCCGAATTGTTCGGCGCGCCGGCCCTGGCGCCTGCACAGGTGCACGCGCGCAGCAGCACGGCGATTCTTGCCGGTGACTGCGTGGGGGGCGACTGGGTACGGGTGGGGGATGCTGCCATGGCGGTTGACCCACTGTCGGGGAACGGGATTTTCCAGTCGTTGTCGTCGGCGCTGCAGGCGCCTGCAGTGATCAATACCTTGCTGCGTCGGCCTGAACGCGCGGCCCTGGCGCGGCAATTTCATCAGCAGCGGGTTGAGCAGCTGTTCATGCGTTTTGCCCGGATCGGGCGGGATTTCTATGGCCAGGAACAGGCGCGCGCAGGGCGGCCGTTCTGGGCGCGGCGACGGGGTTGGCCGGACGCGCAGCCGTTGCATCTGGCGGCCGATTGGCAGGCTGTGCGGGTGGAATGCAGGCCGGTGCTGCGTGATGGGCTGGTGGATGAGGCCGAAGTCGTGGTGACCGCGGATCAGCCATTGGGGGTTTGGCATTTGCAGGGGGTGGAACTGGCGCCGGTGGTGCGGGCATTGCAGGCTGGGCAGTCATTCGATGGGGTCATGGGCAGTCATTCTGAGGCGCGGCAGCTGATGGTGCGGCGGTGGCTGGTAGAGCAGGGGCATACCTGAGAAAGGGGCGCGCAGCGCCCCCAGGATCTCGGATCAGAAGAACGTCCCGACGATCAACTGCAGGTAGGTCCCGGTGTCCCGGCTGCCCATCTGCGTCCCACCATTCGCTGCACTGCGCGCCGGCTTGTAGAACCCCACCAGCGGGCTGATCAGCAGGTGCTCGTTGACCATCCATTCCACATACAGGTCCAGCTCACGCCCACCCAGGTTGCCTTGGTCGGTGTCGAGGGTATCGAAGTCGAAGTACAACGCCCCCACCGTCAGGTTGTCCCGGGGTTTACCCTTGAGCGCCACGTGGTGCACCTGGCTGTTGCTGTTGAACGGCCCGGCATAGTTGGCCGCCACCTCACCCTGGAACCAGGTGCCGTAACCGCGGCTCAGGCCATAGAACAGCGGGTCGAAACCTTCCGAGAAATGGCTGTAGCGGTAGCTGGCGGTGGGTGTCCAGGGCAGTTCGGAGAACGTCCAGTTGCCCTCCAGGTACCAGGCGTGCTCGCGCCCGTCGCTGCGGCCCTGGGTGACGTATTCGCCGGCCAGTTCCAGGTCTTGGACCCCTAGGTTGCCGCGCCCGCGCAGGCTGACCGTATCCATGCCGTCGCGGTGCTCCAGGCCCATGATCCGCGCATAGCGCTGGTCGACGTCCAGGCCACGGATCCAGCTGACGCCGACGGTGCCGTCGTCGGCAGCATGCTCGATGTTGGCCACCGCCATCGAGGTGTCGGCCTGGTAATGGTTGTCGGACTTCAGCCACATCAGGTCGCCTCGCCAGCCTTGCTTGCCGCCCAAGCGCAGCACGGCCGTGCGGTCGAAGGCCTTGCGCGCGGCCAGGTAATAGGCGCCGCCCCGGTCGAAATTGGCGCCCAGGTCGACCTTGCCCAGGTTCACCGGGTCACCCTGGATCAGAAAACCGTCACCCAATGTCACGACCTGGCGGCCGCCGGAAATATCGACCCCATCCTCGCCCAGCACCGGGAACAGATTGGCTGAACGCCAGCCCAGGTACAGGTCTTCAATGGCTGTACGACGCTCGTCGCCGAGCGTCAGGCCTGCGGCATCGCCATCGCCCCAGGTGGCGGAGCTGAGCAGGTTGAAGGCGCCGTACAGGGCGCCGCTGTCGACCAGCGCCTGACTGCCGCTGAGCCCGTACTTGACGTAGCCCTCGCGCCAGTTGCTGCTGCCCGGCTGGCGGTTGCCGGCCTGGTTATAGCTCTCGTCGCTGTGGAAGGCGCCGAACAGAGCTTCAAGGTCGGCGTTGAGGGTGGTGCCGTCGTGGTTGTAGAGCTCGTGGGCTTGGGTGAGGGGGGTAGCGAGCAACAGTGCCAACGTGCAGGCGAGCGGGTGCCTCATGGTGTACTCCATGTTTTTATTGTGGTTTTGGGTTGCTGTAACGGCCTCTTCGCGGGCTTGCCCCGTGAAAGGCCGTACAGGCTGCAGGTCAGAGCTTGATCAGCACCGATTTCAGCTCGGTGTAATGTTCGATCGCGGCCGCGCCCATTTCGCGGCCGACGCCAGACATCTTGTAGCCCCCGAACGGCAGGGCCGGGTCCAGGGCGCTGTGGCAGTTGACCCACACTGAGCCCGACTTGATGCGCGGGATCATCCGGTGCACGGCGGCCAGGTCATTCGACCAGATGCTGGCGCCCAGGCCGTAGGGGTTGTCGTTGGCCATGCCGATCACCTCGTCGAGGTCATCGAACGGCATCGCCACCAGCACCGGCCCGAAGATTTCCTCCTGCACCAGGCGATGGCGCTGGTCGACGTCGACGATCACCGTCGGCTTGACGAAATAGCCCGGCCCAAAGGCTTCGCCGCCACAGGCGATGGTCGCGCCCAGCTCGCGGCCGAGCTCGATGTAGCCGGTGACGCGGTCCTGTTGCTTGGCCGAGATCAGCGGGCCCATGTGCACGGACGGGTCCAGGCCGTTACCGAGCTTCATGCCGTTGGCAATGCCGGCGATATCGGCCACCACGTTGTCGAAATGCTTGCGGTGTACGTACAACCGGGAGCCGGCACAACACACCTGGCCCTGGTTGAAGAAGATCGCCGTGGCGGCGCCAGCGGCGGCTTCCTGCAGGTTGGCGTCGGGCATGACGATGGTCGGCGACTTGCCGCCCAGCTCCAGGGTGACGCGGGTCATGTTGTCCATGGCCGCCTTGCCGATCAGCTTGCCGACTTCGGTGGAGCCGGTGAACGTCAGCTTGTCCACGCCTGGGTGGCGGCTCAGCGCCGCGCCGGCATTCAGGCCGGTGCCGGTGATCACGTTGAGCACACCGGCCGGGTAGCCGGCTTCATCCACCAGCTCGGCGAGCTTGAGCGCGGTCAGCGGGGTTTCGTCGGCAGGCTTGAGCACCACGGTGCAGCCGGTGGCCAGGGCCGGCCCGAGCTTCCAGCAGGCCAGCAGCAGCGGGAAGTTCCAGGCGACGATGGCGCCGACCACACCCACCGCTTCGCGGCGTGTGAAGCCGTGAAACTGGTCGTTGGGCATCAACGGCATCGAGGCTTCGACGGTGCTACCCTCGATCTTGGTGGCCCAGCCCGCCATGTAGCGCAAGAAGTCGATGGCCAGTTGTACGTCCATGACCTTGGCCACGGCGGCGCTCTTGCCGTTGTTCAGGCATTCCAGCTCGGCCAGTTGCTGCGCGTCACGTTCCATCAGGTCGGCCAGGCGCCACAGCAGGTTCTGCCGTTCGCGTGGGCGCAGGCGGCTCCAGGGCGAGTCGTCGAAGGCCTGGCGGGCGGCGCGCACCGCGCGGTCGACGTCTTCCAGCTCGGCGGCAGGCACTTCGCCGAGCACTTCGCCGGTGGCCGGGTTGCGCAACGCCAGGGTGCGACCGCTGGCGGCGTCCTGCCAGTCGGCGCCGATGCGCATTTTAAGCTTGCGCTGCAGGAAGGCGCGGGTGGCGGGCAGGATGGGCAGGTCGGAAAGCATGGGGCTGTGCCTCTTGTCATTGGATGTGACGGGCACTGGCGCAATGGTCGTGCCAAGCTGGCAAAAGGGGCGCAACTGCTTGAACTGCCTTGGGTTTGCCCTGGTGCATGGGGGCAACGGCGTGGCTGCGCTGTTGCACATTGAGACGGTGTGAGACGGTGATTGAAACAGTGACTGTACCGGCCTCTTGGCGGGGGCGAGCCCGCCCACCGTTACATCACCCGTCCTCAGGGCAGCAGCCTATCTGTGGGAGCGGGCTTGCCCCGCGAATGGCCTGCGTAGCAGGCCCTGTCTCAAGATGAAACACCCTGTCGCGAAATAGCACGCTTCAGCGCGGGCTCACTGGGCTCCTGCAGGTTCCATAAACTCACTAAGAAGTTGAAATACAACAGCTTTCAAGCAGGTGGCACAGTTTCTGTATCGCAAGTGTCACATGCACACCTGCTGTACCAAAGCGTGCGAAAACCATAAGAACAACAACCGTGGAGGTCTGACCTTGAAGACGACTCGACTCCGGCGGCATGCGGGCAAACTGGCGATGATCGCCGCCGCACTGCTGGGCACCCAGGCCATGGCGGCCGAGCAGGGCCCGAGCCTCTTGCAGAACAAGTGCATGGGGTGCCACATCCCCGAGGGCAACGACAGCTACAGCCGCATCAGCCATCAGCGCAAGACGCCCGAAGGCTGGCTGATGAGCATCGCCCGCATGCAGATCATGCACGGCCTGCAGATCAGCGACGACGACCGTCGCACCCTGGTCAAGTACCTTGCCGACCAGCAGGGCCTTGCCCCGAGTGAAACTGATGGCGTGCGCTACGCCATGGAGCGCCGGCTCAATACCGTCGAGCACTTCGACCCGCTCATCGGCGAAACCTGTGGCCGCTGCCACTCCGGTGCCCGCGTCGCCCTGCAGCGCCGCCCGGCGCAGGAATGGGAACACCTTGTCAACTTCCACCTCAGCCAGTGGCCATCGCTGGAATACCAGGCCCAGGCGCGCGACCGCGACTGGCTGGACATCGCCCTCAAGCAAGTGGTGCCAGAGTTGGCCAAGCGTTTCCCGCTGGAAAATGCGGCCTGGGCAGACTGGCAGAAAGCCAAACCCAAGGCCGACACCCTGCCAGGGCAATGGGCTTTCAGCGGCCACATGCTGGCCAAAGGCGACGTGCGCGGGGTGATGACCGTCAGCCCCGAGCAGGGCGATACCTTCAAGGTCGAGGTCAAGGGAGCCTACGCCGATGGCACGGCATTCAACGGCACGGGCTCGGCGATCCTCTACAACGGCTATGAGTGGCGCGGCAACGTGAAGGTCGGCGATGCCAACCTGCGGCAGGTGTTCGCCGCGCTGGATGGCGAGATGAAAGGCCGCATGTTCGAGGCCGAGCACGACGAGCGCGGGCTGGACTTCACCGCGGTCAAAGCGGGCAAGCCACGCTTGTTGGCGGTGCAGCCTGCCTTTATCAAGGCGGGTGGCGAAAGCGAGATCACCCTGGTCGGCAGTGACCTGAGCGGCAAGCCAGACCTGGGCGCCGGTGTCGAGGTGACCGAGGTGCTGGAGCAGACCCCGACCCTGGTACGGGTCAAGGCGCGCGCGGCGGCCGATGCCAGACCTGGCCAGCGTGAAGTGGCGGTCGGTGCGCTGAAGGGCGCGAACCTCGCCGTCTACGACAAAGTGGATGAAGTGAAGGTGGTGCCGGCGTTCTCCATCGCCCGCATCGGCGAAAACGGCGCCTCGGTACCGAAGGTGCAGGGGCGTTTCGAGGCCGAAGCCTGGGGCAAGGATGCCAGCGGCCAGCCGCTGCGCATCGGCTACCTGCCGGCCACCTGGAAGGTCGAGCCGTTCAACGAACGGGCGATCGAGGACGAAGACGTCAAATTTGCCGGGCAGATGCAGGCCGATGGCGTGTTCGTGCCAGGCGGTGCGGGCCCCAACCCTGCACGCAAGATGATGACCAACAACGCTGGCAACCTGAAGGTGATCGCGACCCTGGCTGACGGCGGCCAGACGGGTGAGGGCCACATGATCGTCACCGTCCAGCGCTGGAACAACCCGCCCTTGCCCTAAGGGCCGTTTACCAGCCGCATTCACCAACGGATCGATTATCGGGAGGTCACCATGGGCGTACTACTGAACCTGGTCGAGCGCAACCTGCACGAAGTGCAGGTCGATGCCGATCGCATGCTGTTCCATATCCCCAGCAGTTCGCTGTTCACCGCCGACGCGGTGACCGGCGGCATCATCGATACCCTGCGTCAGCAAGGCTGCTCCGCCGAGGAGCTGCTGCAGCGCCTCGGCCAACAGTTCGCCGGCGACGACATCCAGGACACCCTGCGTGAGCTGATCGCGCTGGAGCTGGTCAGCGACGGCTCGCCGCTGACCCCGGAAATCGCCCTCAAGCAGGTCGAGCGAACCGCACTGAATACCGTGGTGCTCAACGTCAACACCGGTTGCAACCTCAGCTGCACCTACTGCTACAAGGAAGACCTGGACAAACCGTCTGCCGGCAAGAAGATGAGCACCGCCACCGCCGAGGCCTCGGTGGAGATGCTGCTCAAGGAGTCGCCCGACGAGCAACGCTACAGCGTGGTGTTCTTCGGCGGCGAGCCGCTGTCCAACCGGCCGCTGATCGAACACATGGTCGCCTACTGCGAGCGGCGCTTCGCCGAAGCTGGCAAGCAGGTGGAATTCATCATGACCACCAATGCCACGCTGCTTACCGAAGACACCATTGACTGGCTCAATGCCCACCGCTTCGGCCTGTCGGTGAGCATTGACGGGCCCAAGACCGTGCACGACCGCAACCGCATCACCGTGGGCGGGCAGGGCACCTATGACGTGGTGCGGCGCAAGGCCGAGATGCTGCTGTCGCGCTACACCAGCCGCCCGGTCGGTGCGCGGGTGACCCTGACCCGTGGCATCACCGATGTCGAAACGATCTGGAACCACCTGTTTAACGAGCTGGGTTTTGCCGAGGTGGGTTTTGCCCCGGTGACCTCGGGCGACATGGCCGATTTCAACCTGACCGGCGAGGAGCTGATCGAGGTCTTTGCCAACATGAAGGCCCTCGGCCGGCGCTACCTGGAGGCGGCGCTGGAGCACCGCAATATCGGCTTCTCCAACCTGCACCAGCTGATCACCGACATCCACGAAGGCCACAAGAAAGCTCTGCCGTGCGGCGCTGGGCTGAAGATGCTGGCGGTGGACCACGAGGGCGAGCTGAACCTGTGCCACCGCTTCACAGGCTCCAGCCTGCCGACCTTTGGCAATGTGCACCAGGGTGTGAAACAGGCGCAGCTGAACGACTTCCTGTCCCAGCGCCTGGACCGCAGCAACACCGGTTGCGACAGCTGCCGCATCCGCAACCTGTGCTCCGGCGGCTGTTACCACGAAAGCTATGCGCGCTACGGCGACCCGCAGCACCCGACCTATCATTATTGCGAGCTGATGCGTGACTGGGTCGACTTCGGCATCGAGGTCTACAGCCGCATCATGGCCGCCAACCCGGCCTTCATCGACCGCTACATCACCCCGCGCAAGGCACACTGACATGAAGCACTTGAAGCCCCTGAACAACAAGGCGCGCATCCTTGAACAGGCTGCCGCCGAAGACCGTGTGGAAGAAGTCATGGCCATGAGCGCGGTGGCCGGCTGCACCGCCACTACCGACCCGGGTTGGGAAGTTGACGCCTTTGGTGGCGTCAGCTCGCTGTGCCAGCCGATGGAGGCCGACCTGTATGGCTGCTCCGACCCTTGCTGGTGGCCGGCCCAGGTGCCGGACATGATGAGCACCTACCAGGACTGGAACGCCCAGGCGACCAACTCGCAGGACGATTGGCGCAACCTCGGCACCGTGTTCCCGAAAGACAAGTGACCGGCCCAACAAGAATGACAAGGGGAAACCGCATGAAACCTGGACTCTGCGCCCAGCTCGCGCTCACCGTCGCCGCCACGGCCTGCGCCTGGGCGGTACAGGCCGATGACACCGGGCCCGCCCTCAAGGCCGGCAAGGAATACCTGATCGCCACCAACTACCCGAACAACCTGCACGTGGTCGATGTGGCCAGCGACCTGCTGTACAAGAGCTGCCGCCTGCCCGACGCCTTCGGCCCCGGCACCGCGATGATGGCGCCGGACAACCGCACCGCCTATGTGCTCAACAACCATTACGCCGACATCTATGGCATCGACCTGGACACCTGCAAGACCACCTTCCACGCCAACCTGTCCAGCGTGCCCGGTGAGGTCGGCAAGTCGATGTACTCGTTCGCCATCAGCCCGGACGGCAAAGAGGTGTACGCCACGGTCAACCCCAGCCAGCGCCTGAACGACCATTACGTGGTCAAGCCGCCGCGCCTGGAAGTGTTCCGCACTGCCGACGGTGTCGATGCCAAGCCGGTGCGTACCTTCCCGATGCCACGCCAGGTGTACCTGATGCGCGCTGCTGACGACGGCAGCCTGTTCGTGGCAGGGCCGGACATCTACAAGATGGACGTGAACACCGGCAAGTACGAAGTGGCGTTGCCGCTGCGCACCTGGAACCGCAAGGGCTACAGCGCGCCGGACGTGCTGTACTTCTGGCCGCACCAGAGCCCGCGCCACGAATTCTCGATGCTGTACACCATCGCCAAGTTCAAGGACGAGAAACACGACCCCAACACCGCCGAGCTGCTGTACGGCTACCTGAGCGTCGACCTGAAGACCGGCAAGACCCACACCCAGGAATTCGCCGACCTGACCGAGCTGTACTTCACCGGCCTGCGCTCCCCGAAGGACCCGAACCAGATCTACGGCGTGCTCAACCGCCTGGCGCGGTATGACATCAAAGAGCGCAAGCTGATCAAGGCGGCTAACCTTGAACACACCTATTACTGCGTGACCTTCGACAAGAAGGGCGACAAGTTGTACCTGGGCGGCACCTTCAATGATCTGGCGGTGTTCGACCCGCAGACGCTGGAGAAGGTGAAGAACATCAAGCTGCCGGGTGGCGACATGTCGACCACTACGCCGCAGGTGTTTGTCAGGTAGTTCGGTGTTGGCGTCTTCGCGGGGCAAGCCCGCTCCTACAGAGGATTGTGCAGATCCTGTGGGAGCGAGCTTGTCCCGCGCAAGGGCCGGTGGACCCCTACAAAAACAACCAGAGAGCACCCATGACCCAGCCAAGCTATTCCCAGGGCGACCAGGGCAAGGCCTTGCTCACCCAGTGCATCGGCGACGCCTTCGACACTACCGTCGCCCGCTTCCCCGAGCGCGAAGCGCTGGTGGTGCGCCATCAGGCCTTGCGTTACACCTGGCGGCAACTGGCCGACGCCGTCGATCAGCACGCCCGCGCGCTCATGGCCTTGGGCGTACAACCCGGCGACCGGCTTGGCATCTGGGCACCGAACTGCGCCGAATGGTGTATCACCCAGTTCGCCAGCGCCAAGGTCGGCGCGATCCTGGTCAATATCAACCCGGCCTACCGCGCAAGCGAGCTGGATTACGTCCTCGGCCAGTCTGGCTGCCGCTGGGTCATCTGCGCCGACGCGTTCAAAACCTCGGACTACCACGCCATGCTGTTGGGCTTGATCCCGGGGCTGGCGAAAGGGCACCCCGGCGCGTTGATCTGCGAGCGCTTCCCGGAATTGCGCGGGGTCGTCAGCCTGGCGGTCACGCCACCGGCGGGCTTCCTCCCCTGGCACGACCTGCAAACCCGCGCCGATGCCGTGAGCGTTGAGGCCCTGGCCGCGCGCCAGGCGCAGTTACAGCCCGGCGACCCGATCAATATCCAGTACACCTCCGGCACCACGGGCTTTCCCAAAGGCGCCACGCTCAGCCACCGCAACATCCTCAACAACGGCTACATGGTCGGTGAAAGCCTCGGCCTGACCGAGCACGACCGTCTTGTGGTCCCGGTGCCGCTGTACCACTGTTTCGGCATGGTCATGGCCAACCTGGGTTGCATGACCCACGGCAGTACCCTGATCTACCCCAACGATGCCTTCGACCCGCTGGCGACCTTGCGCGCTGTGGCCGAAGAAAGGGCCACTGCGCTGTATGGCGTACCGACCATGTTCATCGCCGAACTGGACCACCCGCAGCGCGGCGACTTCGACCTGTCGAGCCTGCGCACCGGGATCATGGCCGGCGCCACCTGCCCGATCGAAGTGATGCGCCGGGTGATCGACGAGATGCACATGGCCGAGGTACAGATTGCCTATGGCATGACCGAGACCAGCCCGGTGTCGCTGCAGACCGGCGCCAATGACGACCTGGAACGCCGCGTGACCCGCGTTGGCCGCACCCAGCCGCGGCTGGAAAACAAGGTGATAAATGCCGACGGCAACACCGTGCCATGTGGCGAGATTGGCGAACTGTGCACCCGTGGTTACAGCGTGATGCTGGGCTACTGGAACAACCCCAAGGCTACCGCCGAAAGCATCGACGGCGAAGGCTGGATGCACACCGGTGACCTGGCGGTGATGGACGAGGAGGGCTATGTGCGCATTGTCGGGCGCAGCAAGGACATGATCATCCGCGGTGGTGAGAACATCTATCCCAGGGAGCTGGAAGAGTTCTTCTTCACCCATCCCGCCGTGGCTGATGTGCAGGTGATCGGCGTACCGTGCAGCAAGTATGGGGAGGAGATCGTTGCCTGGGTACGGTTGCATCCGGGGCATGCGGCGAGCGCAGACGAATTGCGTGAGTGGGCCAGGGCGCGCATCGCGCATTTCAAGGTGCCCCGGTATTTCCGCTTCGTCGACGAGTTCCCGATGACGGTGACCGGCAAAGTGCAGAAGTTCAGGATGCGGGAGATCAGTATCGAGGCGCTGGCTGGGGGGGATCCGTTGCTTGTCCCGCGAAGAGGCCAGTGAGATCGGCCAAAATCTCAGCCTTGCAGTAAGTCCGGGCTGTTGAAGTTGCTCAACCGCTGATCACCCTCGGCACACGCCAACCCCTGCACCGGTTCCAGCAACAGCGCCTTCTGCAAACTCCGCTCACCCGCCGCCCAGGCCTGCTCCAGCACCGGCAGCAGCCTGCGCGGCAGCACGCTGAACATTGGTTGCCAATACCCACCCTGGCGCACCATGGCAGCACTGGCATTGGCCACCGCCAACTGCAGCAAATCCTCGATCAACCCTTGGTCAATCAACGGCGCATCGCAAGCCAGCACCACCACCCAGTCATGTCGCGCCACCGCCAGCCCGGCAATTACCCCGGCCAGCGGGCCAGGGAAGTCCCCTTCAGCATCGGAAACCAACTGATCGGCAAACGCTCGGTAAAGCGCCTGGTTACGATTGCAGGAGATCACCACATCGTCACTAAGCGGCCGCACCACCCGCTGCACATGCGCCACCAGCGGCTCACCCCGCCATTGCACCAGCCCTTTGTCACGCCCGCCCATGCGCTGGCCGCGGCCACCGGCGAGAATCAGGATCGAACAAGGGGGCAGGGGAGCAGTCATGAAAAAGGGTTCCGGGCAGACAATGCCCGGAACCCTCTCATTCAACGCGATGCTTGTCCAGTCAGGCGTCGCTGGCTTCGGCCTGAGCGGTTTGAGCTTGCTTGCGCCCAGCCAAGCGCATCACCACCACGAAGAACACCGGCACGAACACTATCGCCAAGGTGGCGCTGAGCATCCCGCCGATCACCCCGGTACCGATCGCCTGCTGGCTCGCCGAGCTGGCGCCGGTGGCAATCGCCAGCGGTACCACGCCGAGGATGAACGCCAGCGAGGTCATCACGATCGGGCGCAGGCGCAGGCGTGCTGCCTGCACGGCGGCGTCGACGGCATCCACGCCCTGGTCGACCAGGCTCTTGGCGAACTCGATGATGAGGATGGCGTTCTTCGCTGACAGGCCGATCAGGGTGATCAGGCCGACCTTGAAGAACACGTCGTTGGGCATGCCGCGCAGGGTCACCGCCAGCACCGCACCGAGCACGCCAAGCGGCACCACCAGCAGCACCGCGGTGGGGATCGACCAGCTTTCGTACAGGGCCGCCAGGCACAGGAACACCACCAGCAGCGACAGCGCCATCAGCAGCGGTGCCTGGCTGCCGGACAGGCGCTCCTGCAGCGACAGGCCGGTCCACTCCAGGCCGGCGCCGGCCGGCAATTGCGCGACCAGGCGTTCGACCTCGGCCATGGCGTCGCCCGAGCTGTAGCCGGTTGCCGGCTCGCCGGAGATCGACACCGCCGGGTAACCGTTGTAGCGGGTCAGCTGCACCGGGCCACTGACCCACTTTGCCTGCACAAAGGCGCCCAGCGGGACCATCTTGCCGCTGCTGTTGCGTACGTGAATCTTCAGCAAGTCCTCGACCTGGCTGCGCTGGTCGCCTTCGGCCTGTACCACCACCCGTTGCATGCGGCCTTGGTTGGGGAAGTCGTTCACGTAGTTGGAGCCTACGGCAGTGTCCAGCACCGCGCCGATGTCGGCAAACGAGATACCCAGCGCGTTGGCCTGGCGGCGGTCGATCTCCAGCTGCACCTGCGGGCTTTCGGCCAGCGACGACTCGCGCACGTTAGCCAGCACGTTGCTTTTGCGCGCGCCCGCCAACAGTTCGTCACGGGCGGCCATCAGCGCGGCATGGCCCATGCCGCCTCGGTCTTGCAGGCGGAACTCGAAGCCGGTGGATTCACCCAGGCCGTCGATGGGCGGGGGCAGCACGGAGAACGCCACCGCATCCTTGATCTTTGAAAACGCCGCCGTTGCCCGGTCGGCAATCGACTGGGCACTGTCGTCGGCACCGCGTTCGGACCAATCCTTCAGGGTGGTGAAGGTCAGGGCCGCGTTCTGCCCGCTGCCGGAGAAGCTGAAACCGAGAATCACGGTGGTGTTACCCACGCCGGGCTCTTCGGCGTTGTGCGCCTCGATCTGCGCGGCCACCTGCTCGGTGCGCATACGGCTGGCACCGGGCGGCAGCTGGATGTCAGTGATCGTATAGCCCTGGTCCTCGGTCGGCAGGAACGCCGTGGGCAATTGGCTGAAGCCGTAACCCAGCACCGCCAGCAGCACGCCGTACACCAGCAGGTAGCGCCCGCTGCGCTTCAGCGCGTTCACTACCCAGCGCTCGTAACCGCTGCCCATGGCTTCGAAACGCCGGTTGAACCAGCCGAAGAAGCCCTTGCGCTCGTGGTGTTCGCCTTTGGCCAAGGGCTTGAGCAGGGTCGCACACAGGGCTGGGGTCAGGCTCAGGGCGAGGAACGCCGAGAACAGGATCGACACTGCCATCGATAGCGAAAACTGTTGGTAGATGACGCCCACCGAACCTTTCATGAATGCCATCGGCAGGAACACTGCCACCAGCACCAGGGTGATGCCGATGATGGCGCCGCTGATCTGGCCCATGGCCTTGCGCGTGGCTTCCTTGGGCGGCAGGCCTTCTTCGGCCATGATCCGCTCGACGTTCTCCACCACTACGATGGCATCGTCGACCAGGATGCCGATGGCCAGCACCATGCCAAACAGGGTCAGCACGTTCACCGAAAAGCCCAGCGCCAGCATCACGGCGAAGGTGCCCATCAGTGCCACCGGCACCACCAGGGTCGGGATCAGCGTGTAGCGCAGGTTCTGCAGGAACAGGAACATCACCGCAAACACCAGCAGCATGGCCTCGAACAAGGTGCTGATGACCTGCTGAATGGAGACCTTGACGAACGGTGAGGTGTCGTACGGGATATCGTACTTGACCCCTTCGGGGAAGTAGCGCGACAGCTCCAGCATCTTCGCCCGCACCAGGGTGGCGGTTTCCATGGCGTTGGCGCCCGGCGCCAGCTGTACGCTGAAAGCACTGGCCGGCTTGCCATTAAGGCGCGTGCCGTACTGGTATTCCTGGGCACCGATCTCGACCCGGGCAACATCGCCGAGGGTCACGGTAGAGCCGTCCTGGTTTGCCCTCAGCACGATAGCGGCGAACGCTTCAGGCGTGCTCAGCTGGCCCTTGACGACCACGTTGGCGGTGATCTCCTGGGTGCTGCGGGCAGGCAGGTCGCCGATGCTGCCGGGGGCGACCTGGGCGTTCTGCGCGGCGATGGCCTCGGCGACGTCATTGGGCGTGAGGTTGAAGCCAATCAGCCTGGCCGGGTCGATCCAGATGCGCATGGCCCGTTCGGACCCATACAGCTGGGCTTTGCCGACACCCTTGAGGCGGCGGATTTCGTTCATCACGTTACGCGCGAGGATGTCCGACAGCGCGGTTTCGTCGAGCGTGCCGTCCTCGGAGGTCAGGGTGCCGAGCAGCAGAAAGCCGGTAGAGACCTTCTCGACTTGCAGGCCCTGCTGGGTGACCGGGCGCGGCAGGCGCGACTCGACCACCTTGAGGCGGTTCTGCACATCGACCTGGGCCAGGTCGGGGTGGGTGCCGGGCTCGAAGGTGGCGGTGATGGTGGCGCTGCCCAGGCTGCTTTGCGATTCGAAGTAGAGCAGGTTGTCGGCGCCATTGAGCTCTTGCTCGATCAGGCTGACCACGCTCTCGTCCATGGTCGCGGCCGAGGCACCCGGGTACACGGCGTAGATTTCCACCTGCGGCGGCGCCACGTTGGGGTACTGGGCCACCGGCAGTTGCGGGATGGCCAGCGCGCCGGCCAGCAGTATGAACAGTGCGACCACCCAGGCGAATACCGGTCGGTCGATGAAGAATTGCGGCATGGGTCAGGCCCTCATTGGCCGTTGTGCTGGGCGATGGGCTGAGTGTTCGGGCTGGCGTCGACCTGCACCGGGTCACCGGCCTTGACGTGCTGCAGGCCCTCCACCACCACTCGCTCACCGGCGGCCAGGCCCTCGCTGACGATCCAACGGTCGCCCTGGGCATTGCCAAGGACTACCTGGCGCTCGCTGATGCGCGCCTGGGCGTCGACCACCAGCACTTTCGGCACCCCGGCACTGTCGCGCAGGATGGCGCGCTGCGGCACGCTGATGCCTTTGGGCTGCACGGCCTGTTCCAGGCGCACGCGCACGTAGCTGCCGGGCAGCAGGTCGAGGTCCGGGTTGGGGAACTCGCTGCGCAGGGTGATCTGGTTGGTGCTCGGGTCGACGCTGATGTCGGAGAACAGCAGCTTGCCGGGCAGCGGGTAGGCGCTGCCGTCGTCCTGAATCAACGTGGCACGGGCTTCGCCGTTGCCGGCCTGCTGCAGTTCGCCGGCGCGCAAGGCGCGGCGCAGGGCGTTGAGTTCGCGGGTCGACTGGGTGACGTCGGCGTGGATCGGGTCCAGCTGCTGGATGGTGGCCAGCGGCGTGGTTTCGTTCTGCCCCACCAGGGCGCCTTCGGTGACCAGCGCACGGCCTATGCGCCCGGAAATCGGCGCGGTGACGGTGGCGTAGCCCAGGTTCAGGCGTGCCCGTTCCAGTGCGGCCTTGGCCTCGCCAACTTCGGCGTCGGCCTGGAGGAAGGCGGCGCGGGCGTTGTCGTACTCCTGGCGGCTGACTGCCTTGTCGTCGACCAGCTCGCGGTAACGTTGCTCCTGCAGGCGCGCCTGGTACAGGTTGGCCTGGGCTTTTGCCAGGGTGGCGCGTGCGCTGTCGTGGTCGGCCTTGAACGGCGCCGGATCGATCAGGAACAGCACGTCGCCTTGCTGGACGTCGCTGCCCTCGCGGTAAACACGCTTGAGCACCACGCCGGCGACCCGGGCGCGTACCTCGGCAGTACGCGGGGCAAGAATGCGCCCGCTGAGCTCGGTGCTGATGGCCAGCGGCTGCAGTTGCAGGGTTTCCACCCGAACATGGGGCGTTGGTGCCTGCTCGTCGTGCTCGGCGTTGTCGCCACAACCGGCCAGGGAGAGGGTCAGCAGTGCCAGAAGCGCCAAAGGGCGCAGGCGATGGGTAAACAGGATAGGCATACGGATCTTCCGATGATGACCGTGCGTATGCTAAGGCAGTGGTTGCCTGAGCGCCTGTTAAGCTGTGTAGGGTGTGTGTGAAAAAGTGTGAAGAACGATCCTGCCTGCCCGCGGGATTCTATATCCTGCCGCTCTTTCCCCTTGTGTCCAAGCGCTTATGCCAAACCTTCTGCTGGTCGAAGACGACAGTGCCCTGTCCGAGCTGATTGCCAGCTACCTGCAACGCAACGACTTCCATGTGCGGGTGATCGCCCGGGGCGACCATGTGCTGGAGGCGTTTCGCCAGGACAAACCGGACCTGGTGATCCTCGACCTGATGCTGCCGGGCATCGATGGCCTGCAAGTGTGCCGCCTGCTGCGCCAGGAATCGCAGAGCCTGCCGATCCTGATGCTGACGGCCCGCGACGACAGCCACGACCAAGTACTGGGCCTGGAAATGGGCGCTGACGACTACGTGACCAAACCCTGCGAACCGCGGGTCTTGCTGGCACGCGTACGCACCTTGCTGCGCCGCAGTAGCGTGCACGAGCCGCGCCTGGACAGTGAGCAGATCCTGGTTGGCGGTTTGCGCATCGACCTGGCCGAGCGCTTGGTCAGCTGGCGCGGTGAAGAGGTCGAGCTGTCCAGTGGCGAGTACAACCTGCTGGTGGTGCTGGCGCGCAATGCCGGTGAAGTGCTCAGCCGCGACCGCATCCTGCAGCAATTGCGCGGCATCGAGTTCAATGGCACCGACCGTTCGGTGGACGTGGCCATTTCCAAGCTGCGCCGCAAATTCGACGACAGCGCCGGCGAGGCGCGCAAGATCAAGACCGTGTGGGGCAAGGGCTACTTGTTCAGCCGCGTCGAGTGGGAGTGCTGATACCGCATGCTGAAGATTCTGGTGCGCCTGTACCTGGTGATCATCGTCGCCTACGCCGGTGCGCTGCTGCTGATCCCGGACGCCATCGTCGGCCTGTTCCACGACCGCTTCATGGCCTACAACCTGGACCAGGCCAAGGGTGTGCAGTCGCTGATCGTCCGCCAGTTCCGCCAGGCCCCGCGCGAGCAATGGCCTGCGGTGGAGCAGGACCTGGCCAAGCTATTCGCGCCGCTGGAGGTGACCCTGCTGCGCAGCGACCAGGCCGGGTTGAGCCCGCAAGAGCAGGCCCGCCTGGAGCATGGCCTGTACGCCGTACGCATCGGCGACTGGGGCTATTACGAAACGGTACTGGCACCACTGGAGGAAGGCTGGCTGGTCAGCCTGCATGCGCCACCAGACCCGCTGGACATCAACGTACTGTCCTGGGGCGTGACCGTGCTGATCGGCGCCGCCATGCTGGGTTGCCTGCTGCTGTGGGTGTGGCCGCACTGGCGTGACCTGGAGCGCCTGAAGGAGACCGCCAGGCGCCTGGGGCAGGGGCAGATGGCCGAGCGTACGCACATTTCGCCGCACTCCAACATTGGTGAACTGGCCAGGGTGTTCGACACCATGGCCAGTGACCTGGAGCGCCACGTCAACCAGCAGCGCGAGCTGCTCAATGCGGTGTCCCATGAATTGCGCACGCCGCTCACGCGGCTGGATTTCGGCCTGGTGCTGTTGTTCGACGAAGTGCCGCCCTCCAGCCGCAAGCGCCTGCTGGAGCTGGTCGGGCATGTGCGTGAGCTGGATGAGCTGGTGCTCGAGTTGTTGTCTTACAGCCGCCTTTACAACGCCGACCAGGCCCGTGAGCGGGTTGAAGTGTCATTGCTGGAGCTGGTCGACAGTGTGCTCGGCGGCTTTGCCGAAGAACTCGACAGCCGGAGCATCCAGTGGGAAGTGCGCGCCGAGGGCGATCTGCCGCGCTTCGTGCTCGACCCGCGGCTGACCGCCCGGGCAGTGCAGAACCTGGTGCGCAATGGCATGCGCTACTGCGATGAGAGTCTGCTGTTGCGCTTGCGGCTGGAAGAGGACGGCGCGTGCCTGCTGACGGTCGAGGATGACGGCATCGGCATCCCGGTCGAGGAGCGTGAGCGAATCTTCCAGCCGTTCTACCGCCTGGACCGCAGCCGCGACCGCAATACCGGCGGGTTCGGGCTGGGGTTGGCGATCAGCAGAAGGGCCATCGAAGGGCAGGGCGGGACACTCACCGTGGCGCAGTCGGCATTGGGTGGGGCGCAGTTCAGGATTCGCCTGCCAGCCGGCTAGTCCAAAGCACGAAACGGTCCTTGCCGCTGTGCTTGGCCTCATACAGTGCCTGGTCAGCCTTGACCAACGCCATGGTCAGGGTGTCGGCGCTGTCCACCTGGGCCAGGCCGATGCTGATGGTGACCGGGTGCTCGCCTACGTCATCGCGCACCTGCTTGCACAAGGCCTCCACCTGCTGCTCGACAGCCTGTTGGTCCAGGCCCTGGAAGAAAACTGCAAACTCCTCGCCGCCCAGCCTGGCGAATTCGTGCGTACCCATCGATGCCTTGATGTGCATCGCCACGCGCTTGAGCACTTCATCGCCAATGTCATGCCCGAAGCGGTCGTTGACCTTCTTGAAGTTGTCGATGTCGATCATCGCCAGGTATTGCCCGGGCGGCCCATGCTGCAGCTGGCGCTCGGCCTTGGCCATGAACGAGCGGCGGTTGGGGATTTCGGTCAGTACGTCGACATAGGCCTGCTCGAGCAGCAACTTGGACATGTAGAAGTTGTGCAGCTTGGCCTGGCGGATGCGCAGATAACTGTAGATCACCAGGCCGCTGAGGAACACCGCATAGCTCAGCAGCATGGCCGCTTCGAGGTCATCGAGGTCGATGTTGGTGTCATAGAATGGGTTGAGCACGGCCCAGGTGATGGCCATGGCACAGAAGAACGACCAGCGCCGCACGGGCAGCACCGAGACGCTGTACAGCACGGTGGAGGTGCCCAGCACCAGCCAGACCGGGCGCAGGGCGATCGGGATGCCGTCGATGACCAGGCGCATGCCCAGGGTGATGACGGCGATGAACAGCAGGTTGAGCACGTCGAAGTGGTGAGACCTGCGGGTGAACCCGAGGGTCACGGTGAGGCTGCACAGCAGCCCCATGAACAGGCCTGAAAGCCAGGTGAAGCCTTGGTTGCCCAGGTAGCTGACGATGAGGTCGAAAATCAGCCAGACCGTGATGCTGAGGCAGAAGATGAGTTGGCAGAAGCGTCGAGACGTGTCGAATTCATGCTGGCGGAACTCGGCGCGCAGGGCCGCGGGGGCCACCTGTTTGCGCACGTGTTCCTCGATGGTCTTGAACATTCAGGTGTTCCTGTTGAGGAATACGTTGTCTGTGCCGGCCTCTTCGCGAAACAAGCCCGCGAAAGGGCCGGCCATGACACTCAATCATTCGATAGGGTGCCCCGAGCCCAAGGCCGATAGCGCAGGGCAAACACGGCTTCTGCATGGCACCCGCCAGCCAGCGCCGGCTCTGCTGGCTCAGCCCTGAATCCCTGCCCCGGCGCACTCACCTGGCGAAATGCTTCACGTACGACGCCGACCCGGCATGGCAAGGCCTGCTCATAGCGCTGGCGGACCAACGCCGGCAAGCGCCCGGTCCCCGCGCCGTCCTGCCACCACACAGTCAAACCCAACCCCGCCAGTTGGTCCAGCCACGTGGCATTGACCCGTGGCGCCAGCTTGCCCGCGCTGAAGGCGCTGATGTGCAGGGGTTTATCCAGCTGCCGGTTGAATGCCTGCAATTGGCTGTACAGTGCCTCACGGCGGGCCGCGTCACGAAAGTGCAGGTCGTCCAGCTCCATGGGCAGGTACCAGCCGGCCACGTTCAGCTGCCAGTCCTTGCGCAGCTGCCGGTACTGGCCGAGCGAACGACCCAGCTGGGCTTTCCAGTAGCTGCTCAGGCCATCGCCATCGAGCGGCTCGATGCGCCGGTAGTAGGCGGGGTCCATGTACAACCCGAGTACCAGCTCAAGCCCTTGGGCGCGGGCCTCGCGCAGGCTGTTGGCCAACCAGCCGTGGGGGCCGCCGAAGTCGCTGTCGCCATAGGCGCTCCACTGCACGATCACGGTTTTGCCGCCCTGGGCAGCCGTGGCGCGCCACAGTTGCTGCCACTGGGCAGGGCTGATATCAGCGTCGCGGTTCAGCGGTTGATAGAACAGGCGCTGGTCGGCCATGGCCGGCCAGCACAGGGCAAGCATGCAGATTGCCAACAATGTACGCATCAGAAGGTCATCTCCGCGCCAACCAGCACCCCGTTGGCGCGCTCGTAGAGGTTGCCCCCGAGCGACTGCTGGTACTCGGCGCGCACTTTCAGCGAGCCGCGGTAGGCGTTGTAGCGGTCGTCATCGAACCACCATTGCCAGCGCACGCCAACGCCTGCGCGGGCATCCTGGCGCCAGTCGTTGCTCGGGTCCTGGCTGGCGAATTCGATAAAGCCGTAAGGCATGAGGGTTTGCGGTGACGTGCCGGGCAGCTTCCAGGCATGGCCCTGCTGGTAGCGCGAGAGCCAGGCGTGATCGCCGGCGCGGGTCCACCAGGCGGCATCGAGGTAAAGGAAACGCTCGTTCCAGTCATCTTGGTCGACCCGCCAGTCGTTGCGCCAGTCGCCCTGGTCGAGGAACGAGGCGGTGGCCCGCAGCAGCAGGTCGTTGCTCGACTCGGCATTGTGGCGTAAATCGCCCCAGTTGCCACCGACCTTGGCCGGGCTCAGCAGCTCGCCCAGGCTCAGGCCGCTGTAGTGCTCGGCATCGATCTGGCGCTGGTGGTACAGCTCGGCATACAGGTTCAGGTTGGCCTGGCCCAGCGGCTTGTAGCGCAGGCCGACGCCGGTGCCCATGCTTTGCGCGTAATCGGTGCGGCTCTGGCCACCGAACAGCACCCGGCCGTACACCGACAGCGTGCTGCCGTTGCGGCTGGGCTCCTCGCCCAGGGCGTGGTCCCACATGGCCAGCTGCACGTTCTGCGACTGTGCCCGGCGTGCACTGCCACTGCGCTGGCCGTTGTCGAGGAATTTGTCGTTGGTCGAGGTGCCGGCGGGTGACCAGGTGCTGGCCAGGGTGACGCTGTCGCGGCGTGACAGGGTTTCGTGGGCGCGGCGCTGCCGGTACTTGCGTGCTTCGAGGCTGCCATATTCGTCGTCGCCATCCACCAGGTTCTGTTCCACATCGAGGATCCGGCGCAGCTCACGGCGGGCCGCGGCGCTGTCCTGGGCTTCGACGTAACGCAGGGCGAGGGTCTCACCGAGGCGGTAGTCCTCCGGGAGGTCCTGCGTGGCGCCCTCCAGGTAGGGTATCGACTGGCGGCGTTGGGCCTTGTCAGGCGAGCCCGCCAGGCGCATGCCGTAGTCGGCGCGGTAGCGTGGTTGGTCTGGAGCCAGGCGTACTGCTTCGGCCAGCCAGGCCGTGCTCTGGGCGCTGTCGCCCGCCAGTTGCGCGCTGCTGGCGGCTGCGTAGTAGTGGTCGGCACGCGGGTTGTGCGCCAGGGCCTGGCGCTGAAAGCCCAACGCCGCCTGCAGGTCGCCCTGGCGTTGGGCAATGGCGGCGCCCAGGGCCCAGTCGTCGGCGTTGTTGTGCGCGGCGGCGTCCCAGTAACGGCGTGCAGCCAGCGGGTCGCCGGCATTCAACGCCCCAGCGGCGGCGGTCAGGCGGGCATTGTCGGTCCAGGCACTGGCCGGCAGGCTGCGCCAAATTGCCAGGGCCGCCTGGGAGTCACCGGCAGCTTCCAGGGCATAGGCCAGTGGCAGGCGGTTACCGCTGTCGCCCAGGCGTTCGGCAGCCTGGTAGTAGACCACGGCTTCACCGGGCTGGTCGGGCAGGGCGCAACGGCCCAGGGCGCGATACTGCCCAGCCTCGGCAGGGGTTGCGGGAACGGCCTGGCGCACGGCGTCGCACTGGCCGGCTTCTGCCAGGCGGCCGAGCAACTGGGCGCGGGTGTTGGCATCGACCCGGGGGATCAGGCTGAGCATGCGCCGCTTGTCCAGCGGCCCGTCGTTGCGCGCATAGAGGTTGCCCAGGCGTTGTAGCAGCGAGGGCGTCAGGCGCCCCTGACGGCGGTCGTAGGCTTGCTCCAGCAACGTTCGCGTGCGCAGGCTGTGACCTTGTTGCAGCAGTAGGAAGGTGGCATGTTCGAGGGCCGCCAGATCACCGCTTTGACGGTAGCGCTGCGCCCATTGAGCGGCCGTGCGCGGTTGCGGCGCTGGGGCAGGGTCGCCATAGAGCCGCTGCTTGAGTACCGCGTAAGCGCGGGCGTCCGTGCTGGCCTGGCAGTCCTTGAACTGCTCGCGGGCGACGTCCGGGTCGTGGCGTGACAGCCAGTCGACCGTCTCCAGGCACGGGCGCTGCAGCTCATTGCTCAGGCGCCGCACCAAGGGCGCATCGTTGCCTTCACGGGCCAGTTCCCAAAGTTGCTGGCGTAGCGCGGGGTGTTGCAGTTGCTCGGCGGGCAGTGCCTGCAGCCAGCGCTGTGCCTGCTGGTTATGGCCTACAGCGATGGCCCGGTTGGCCATGGCCAGGCGGGTCTGGTTGGCCACTTCGGGGGAGGGAGCGCTTTGCAGCAGTTGGGTCAGGCCCTTTTCATCGACCTGTTGCACGTAGGCATTGGCCAGGCGCTGCCAGTCTGCTGTCGGTAACTGGCCTTTGTCGGCCAAGGGTTGCAGCTGCTCGATGGTTGCTTTCCAGTTGCGCAGTTGCTCGGCAAAGTTGGCCCGGGCCAGGCGCAGCACCTGGCCATCGTCACGCGGCGGCAGCTGGTTAAGCCAGTCCAGGGCCTTGCCGGCACCGCCAAACTTGGCCAGGCTCAGGCTGTAGGCTTGCCACAGGCGTACCCGGTGCATGCCGTCGGCCTTGGCCAGCCAACCTTCCACCTGGCTGGGAGGCGGAGGGTCCTGTTCGATCCAGGTCAGGCGCAGTTCAAGCAAGGCATCGGCGTACTCAGGGCCGTCGCCGAGCGCCTCGGCCATCGCTTCGGCGTCTTTGTAGCGGCGCTGGTGGGCCAGCGCTTCGATTAGCAGTGCGCGGGCCTCGTCATTGTTCGGTACGCGGCCCAGCACATGCCGGGTCAGGCGTTCGACTTCGGTCCAGTTGTCCTTTTTCGCTTCGCGGTAGCTGCGTTCCAGGAACGGGTAGCTGGTAAAGCGTTGAAAGTCGGTCATCGGCGCGGCCAGGGCGGGCAGGGCGGTGGAGCACAGCAACAAGCCGGCGAACGTGAGGGTAAAGCGCGGCTTCATGCCACCTCCCTGGTCAGGTCAAAGGCGGCCTGCTGCTCGCTGGCCTGTTCGCAGAGTGCCTGCTGCAGCACGTGCTCGGTGATGATGCCGCGTGCGATCAGGTGCTCGCCGAGGCTCTGCTGCTCGGGTTCGAAGTCGATCAGGGCCTGGTTGAACAAGGTGGCCGGGACCATGCCGCGCACCTGCAGCAAGGCACCGAGCATGACCTGGTGGGTGCTGACCTGCTCGATCAGCTCGGCGTTGTCCTGATGCTTTTCGAGCACCGCGAGCATCTGCCGGGTCTCCTCGTGCTGCCAGGGGCTTGGGTAGTGGTAGCGCAGGCCCAGCGTGACTCGGCCCTGGGGCGCCAGGCGGCAGGTGACGGGGCGCTTGAGCTGGCGGCTGATCACACCCAGCGAGACCTGGCTGACCGGGCTCTCGCTGGCCAGCACCAGGGTGTCGCCGTCTTCGGCCACCGGCAGTACGCCGTAGTGTGTGGCCAGCCGACGCGGCAGCTTGGCGATCAATTGCGCATCGAGCTTGAACGGGTTGAGCGGCGCCCACGGCAGGTCGAGCTGTTCGGAGAGCGCCTGAACAAGCTGTTCGCTGGTCAACCAGCCGCGCAGCAGCAGCTCGCGGCCCAGGCGTCGGCGCACCGGGCTGGTGATGGCCTGCTGCAGCTGTTCTTCGCTGATGTAGCCTTTCTCCACCAGGCGGTGGCCCAGCGGTGTGCGGGCTGGCGAAGCCAGCGCTGGGAACTCGTGGGTGGTCTTGTCCCAAGCCACCCGGCGCGAATCGCCCATCTCCATCACCTGGCGCAGGGCGCGCAGGTTGGCGAAGAAGTTGACGAAGTTGCTCCACATCATCCGCGGGGCCGACAGCAGCCCTTCGCCGATGCCGTAATAGCGGGTCACGAACCAGCCGCGCTGGAACAGGCGGTTGATCAGCATCAGGCCGTTGAGCCAGAGCAGGGTGGTGAGCAGCCAGCTGTCGCTGAGGATCGACATGAAGCGCCACGACTCCGGCGCCACCACCGTCACCAGCCACATGGCCAGCAGCACCAGCAGCAACAGGTTGACCAGAAAGCTCAACAGGTAGGCGAACAGGCCGCGACGGTCACGCCAGAGGAAGTAGTTGAGCGCGCCCTTGCGGCTCCAGCCGAGGTTGCTGGTGCCCTGGAACACGATGCCGACGATCCACCGCGACTTCTGCCGAATGGCGTGCTGCCAGTCGCGCGGAAAGTGCTCGCGCACGCAGATCACCTGGGCGAATTCGCGGCTCATGCCGGGGCGCCATTCGTGCTTGAGGGCCAGGGCCGGGTCGCTGACCGAGTAGCGGGCGAAGATGCACTTCATACCCTTCTGCTTCAGGCGAAAGCCGATGTCGTAGTCTTCGGTCAGGCTCTGCACGTCGAAGGCGATGCCGTCGCCGTCTTCGAGCAGGGCGCTGATGGCGTGACGGCTGAAGCAGGTGCCTACGCCGGCGCTGGGCACCTGACCGGTGAGTGCCTCGCGCACGATCACATCCTTGCCGTGGTTTTCGGCGAACTCGTCCACGTAGTGCCCGGCGGTGAAGCCCTTCCATTCCGGCGCGTAGGGGTACACCGGGATCTGAATCATGTCCTTGGCCGGCAACAGGTAGTTGAACAGGCGCAGCTCCATGGGCGAGATGACGTCCTCGGCATCATGCAGGATGAAGCCGGCGAACTCGATGCGCGCGTCGTCCTGAAAGCGCAGGATGGCGTCGATGATGTTGTTCAGGCAGTCAGCCTTGCTGGTCGGGCCGGGGCGGGCGCAGACCACTTTGTGCACGTTGGGGTAATGCAGGCACACGGCATCGACGTCGGCCTGGGTCTGCGGGTCGTTGGGGTAGGTGCCGACGAAGATCTGGTAGTTCTCGTAGTCGATGGTCGACGCCGCCAGGCGCGCCATTTCGCCCACTACGCCGACTTCGTTCCAGGCCGGGACCATGATCGCAAGGGGTTTCTCCGGCACGTCGAACAGGCGCTTCTCGTCGGCCCTTTCGTGCTTGTCGTAGATGCGGAAATGGCGGACCAGCTTGCGGCACCAGTAGCAGAGGTCGATGAACAGGTCGTCGAGGCCCAGCAGGAACATCAAGGTGGCAAGGACGATGGCCAGGATTTTGAGGCCGAACAGCACATAGGTGAGGAAGTCGATGAAAGCCAGGCTCATGCGTCGTCCCGTTGGCTGGCGGTTTCCTCGAACCAGCGGCTCAGGCGTTCGGCGATGATCTCGCTGGCGTGGCCATCACCGAATGGCGTAAACACCCGGGCCATGCGCGTGTAGGCTGCCTCGTCGTCCAGCAGTTGGCTGGTTTCCTTGACGATGCGCTCGGCGTGGGTGCCGACCAGCTTGACGGTGCCGCCCTCCAGCACTGATGGGCGCTCGGTGACCTTGCGCAGTACCAGTACCGGTTTGCCCAACGCCGGGGCTTCTTCCTGCACGCCACCGGAATCGGTGAGAATGATGTGGGCGCGGTTCATCAGCCAGACGAAATGCTGGTAGTCCTGCGGTGCCACCAGGTGGATGTTGTCGCGCCCGGACAGCAGGCCGTACACCGCTTTTTGCACCTGCGGGTTGAGGTGCACGGGGTAGACGAACTGCACATCGGGGTAGCGCAGGGCCAGTTCGGCCAGGGCCAGGCAAATGCGTTCGAAACCGGCGCCGAAGTTTTCCCGACGATGGCCGGTGATCAGCACCATGCGTTGGTCATCGCGCAGCGTGTGCAATGGGGATTCGGCGACGGGGTGCCAGGCGGTATCGGCCAGGTATTCACGCATCCACAGCAGGGCGTCGATAACGGTATTGCCAGTCACCTCGATGTGTTCCAGCGGCACGCCTTCGCGCAGCAGGTTGTCACGGGCCTTGGTGGTGGGGGCAAAGTGCAGGTCGGCGATCACCCCGGTCAGGCGCCGGTTGGCTTCCTCGGGCCAGGGTTGCTGCAGGTTGCCGGTGCGCAGCCCGGCTTCGACGTGGCCGATGGGGATACGCCGGTGGAACGCGGCCAGGCCGGCGATGAAGCTGGTGGTGGTGTCGCCGTGCACCAGCACGATGTCCGGTTTGACCTGCTCATACGCCTTGTCGATCTTGTCCAGCAGGTCTCGGGCCAGCCCGTTGAGGGTCTGGTTCTGGGTCATCACCCTCAGGTCCTGGTCGACACTCAGGCCGAAGGCCGTCAGCACCTGTTCGAGCATTTCGCGGTGCTGGCCGGTGGAGCAGATATGCAGGTCGATGTCGGGCCACTCGCGCAGGACCCTGGCCAGAGGGGCCATCTTGATTGCTTCTGGGCGGGTACCGAATACCATCATGACGGTGTTAGCCATCGTCTTGTTCCCCGTACGATTCCCTGGACAGAGGTGTACGACTTCGCAACGGTTGCAATGGATAGATACAAGCAGTCAGCTGCGGGGTTGTCCAACGCGCAGTCGTACGCTAGCCGCCAGGGTTGGGTTAGCATGCGTTGCGCAAATCGAGCGCCGCGCGGGCAGCGCTCGATCTCAAGAACGATGAAATGCCTAAGGCAAGCACACAAAGGGGAACCAAACATGCAAGGCAAGGCACGCAAGATCGTCCAGGCCATTCTCTACGAGGCCATTGCCGTGGCCTGCGTGGCGCCGGCGCTGGAGCTGGCGTTCGGTGCCGGCATGGCCCAGTCGACGGTGCTGTCGATCCTGATGTCGGGCATCGCGATGAGCTGGAACATGGGCTTCAATTGGGCCTTCGAGCGCTGGGAAGCGCGCCAGCCCCAACGTGAGCGCACCTTCATGCGCCGGCTGCTGCACGCCCTGGGCTTCGAAGGCGGGCTGGTGGTGATCTTGCTGCCGCTGGTAGCGTACTGGCTGGATGTCAGCGTGTGGGCCGCGTTCCTCACCAACCTGGCGCTCTTTGTGTTCTTCTTCGTGTATGCCTTTGTGTTCCAGTGGGGCTTCGACAAAGTGTTCGATGTACCGCTCTCGGCGCAGCAGGCCAAGTGTTGACACGCCCACGCACGGCGGGATAAGTTCCTACCCCATGAACACTTTCCCGCACGTGAACGCCATTATTATTACCGCCATTATCAGTTTGGCGGGCTAGCGCTTACGTGCACCGAACCCGCCCTGGAGGCGGGTTTCTACTCTCTGACTCCTGGGCAACGTGAAAACAGCCAAGGAGTTGCAATCGATGACCAGCCTCAACGTCAGCCCACGTACCCCGCTTAGCCCGCAGCAGTTGCTGTCGGAGCAGGTGCGGCGCATTTTGTCCGCACCGGTGTACGACCTGGCCATCGAGACGCCCCTGCAACCCGCCCCGGCGCTTTCGGCCAGCCTTGGTAACCGGGTGCTGCTCAAGCGCGAAGACCTGCAGCCCACATTCTCGTTCAAGATCCGCGGTGCCTACACCCGCCTGACGCGTTTGACCGCAGCCCAACGCGAGCGCGGGGTGATCACCGCGTCAGCAGGCAACCACGCCCAGGGTGTTGCCCTGGCGGCTTCGCACCTGGGCCTGAAGGCCACCATCGTCATGCCAACCACCACGCCCTCGCTAAAGGTTGAGGGAGTACGCTCGCGGGGCGGGCATGTGGTGCTGCACGGCGAGAGCTTCCCGCATGCCCTGGCCCATGCGCTGAAGCTTGCCGACAGCGAGGGCGCAACCTTCGTGCCGCCCTACGACGACCCGGACGTGATCGCCGGCCAAGGCACCGTGGGCATGGAGATCCTTCGCCAGCAACCCGGTGCGTTGGACGCGATCTTCGTGCCGGTGGGCGGCGGCGGGCTGGTGGCGGGGATCGCCGCGTATGTGAAATACCTGCGCCCAGAGGTGAAGGTGATCGGTGTCGAACCGGAGGACTCCAATTGCCTGCAGGCCGCCATGGCCGCCGGTGAGCGGGTGGTCCTGCCGCAGGTGGGGACGTTCGCCGACGGCGTCGCGGTGGCCCAGGTTGGTGCCCATTGTTTCGAGCTGTGCCGACACTTCGTGGATGAAGTGGTGACCGTCAGCAGCGACGAGTTGTGCGCGGCGATCAAGGATATCTACGACGATACCCGTTCCATCACCGAGCCTTCCGGTGCCCTGGCTGTGGCCGGGATCAAGAAGTACGTGGCCCGCGAGGGTATACAGGGCCAGACCCTGGTAGCCATCGATTCCGGTGCCAACGTCAATTTCGACCGCTTGCGCCATGTGGCCGAGCGCGCCGAACTGGGTGAGCAGCGCGAGGCGATCATCGCCGTCACCATCCCCGAGCAGCCTGGCAGCTTCCGGGCCTTTTGCCAGGCGCTGGGCAAGCGCCAGATCACCGAGTTCAACTACCGCTATTACCCGGGCAAGGAGGCGCGGTTGTTTGTCGGTGTGCAGACGCACCCGCTGCACGACCCCCGCGAGCAACTGTTGGCCAGCCTTGCCAGTCAGGGTTACAGCGTGCTCGACCTGACCGACAACGAATTGGCCAAGCTGCACGTGCGCCATACCGTGGGCGGGCATGCGGCGCCTGGGGCGGATGAGCGCGTGCTGCGCTTTGAGTTCCCCGAGCGGCCGGGGGCGCTGCTGGGCTTCCTGGAGCGGTTGGGCAAGCGCTGGAACATCAGCCTGTTCCATTACCGCAACCATGGCGCGGCGGAGGCGCGGGTATTTGCCGCGCTGGAGGTGCCAGGTGAAGAACAGGCAGGGTTGCCGCTGGCGCTGGAGGAGATGGGCTATCGGTACTGGGATGAGACCGAGAACCCGGCGTACACGCTTTTCCTTGGGTGAGGAGCGTCAATGAGAAGCCCCTGTAGGAGACGGTTTACTGGCGCCTACAGGGTTCGGTGCTCAGCGCTCGCGCATGAAGAACCCGGCCACAAACTTGCGGAACGTCTCCAGGCTCTTGAAATCGGCATAGCGCTTGAAGTTTTCGGCATCCGGTTCGGGACCCTGCGGCTGCTCAAGCAATGACACCGACAGCACTCGGTCCTGGTCCGACGTCAGCACCAGTTCATCCATCACCTGGCCCCCGATCACCGGCCGTCGCATCTGTACCTTGACGCCCTTGCTCGCCATCCAGTCGATCAACGATACCAGTGCCTTGAGCGGTTCACGCTCTTCATCGCGGTACACCGGGAACAGGTGTGAACGTGACAGCACCGGTACGCTGGCCACGTGGATCAGTTCATAGAAGTGACTGCCTGCCGTGGTGGGGGAATACAGGGTCAGGGCCAGCAGTGGCCCGGACGCCCGACTGCCACCCCAGTACAGATGGTGCCCCTGGAAGTCGAATCCATCCTCGCTGCGGTTGTTGAACAGCTTGCGCCCCTTGATCTGGTCGACGCAGTCCAGCAAAAGGCCATGGCGGCGGTGGTTGCCGAACACCGTGGCCTCGCGCAGGCGGGCCTTGAGCATCATCATGTGCTTCATGTCCAGCCGGGTTTCGAGGTAATTGCTGGCAGGCACGCGCTCCAGCAGCGGGTAACGGCTGGCGACGCTGCGCAGTTCGGTGAACTGGCGGGTGAGGTCTTTTTTCAGGTGCGTGGCATACAGGTTCAAACCACTGGTTTCGATCCAGGTCAGCAGCAGCGACAGCAGGCGTTGCTGTTCACGGCGTTCGCTGCCGTCACTGTCGCCGCCGGTGCTTTCGCTGGCCTTGCGAAAGTCGCCGAGCAGGCGCAGTGCGGTATCGGGCGCCAGCCAGGCGGCGGGTGGGGCTGGGTCGTCCTCGCGCTCGGCGGCCTCGCGTTCGTCCTTGGTGAAGGGGCAACCAGGCGCATGCTCGGCGGTGCCGGGGTTGTTCTTGAGAAACAGCGTGCCGGTGCTGCCATTGAGGGTGACATTGAGTACCGGCAGGGCATCCTTGCGGCAGTCGCAGGCCAGCCACTGGTTGGCGCTGCGCACCTTCATCAGCAGCTGGTTGGCCTGCAGCAGGCGGGGGCCGACGAGGGTGCCGGTGGCAAAGGCCTGCAGCAGTTCCTCTTCGGCCGGGGTCAGGCTCCGCACCTGCGCGGCGGTTTTGTCGATGATTCGCATGAAGCAGCTCCCAGCTACGAGCCACAAGCTTCAAGCAAAGTCGCGCCGCTTTCAACGTGCAACTCAACTACCGCCAAACATCTTGGCGGCACGAGCGCGGATTTCGTCGGGGCTGAGGTCCTCTTTATGGGTGGAGACGAACCACATGTTGCCGAACGGGTCTTTCAGCGTGCCACTGCGGTCGCCGTAGAACTGGTCCTGCACGTTATGCAATGGGGTAGCGCCGGCGGCCAGGGCCTGGGCGTAGACCTTGTCGCAGTCTTCGACATACAGGTGCAGGCCGACGGCGACGCCGTTGAGCGACTGGCTGGACGTCAGGCCGCCTTCCATGTCGCAGGGGTCGGCGAGCATCAGTGACGAGTCGCCGATCCTCAGTTCGGCGTGGCCGACACGGCCGTCCGGGCCTTCGAGGCGGAACATCTCGACTGCGCCAAAGGCGTTCTTGTAGAACTCGATGGCCTTGGCGGCATCCTTTATGCCCAGGTAGGGGGTAATGCTGTGCTGGCCTTCGGGGATGGGTTTGGCTGCCATGTTCGAATCTCCCGTGACGTGGTTGCAAAGGAGCCCGGTCGGGCCCCTGTTGCATAGAGTCGTTTAGCAAAGAGGAAGATCGACACACCTGCTAGAACGATTGTCTATAACCGCGGCGCGGTCAGAAGATGTAATCGGTGGTCAGGAAGCTCGACTGCCGATTGCGAATGATCTCGCTGATCAGTGCTTTGTTGGCTTCCTGGAATCGCGTCGCGACCAAGGTGCGGATCGAGAACACCCGCAGGGCGTCATGCACCGACAGCGTACCCTCGGCGCTGTTCTTGCGGCCGTTGAACGGGTAGGTGTCCGGGCCGCGTTGGCACTGGGCGTTGAGGTTGATGCGGCCGACCTGATTGGCGAAGATGTCGACCAGGCTGCCGATGGTCTGCGGGTCGTTGCCGAACAGGCTCAGCTGCTGGCCGTAGTCGGACTCGAGTACGTAGTCGATCACATCCTGCAGGTCGCGGTAAGGCACCACCGGCACCACAGGGCCGAACTGTTCCTCGTGGTACACGCGCATGTCGCTGCTGACCGGGTAGAGCAGGGCAGGGTAAAAGAACGAACCACGGCTTTGCCCGCCGCCTTCGTTGAGCACCCGCGCGCCCTTGGCCGTGGCGTCGGCCACCAGGCCGTCGAGGTAATCGACCTTGCCCTGTTCCGGCAGCGGCGTCAGGGCCACGCCGGGCTCCCAGGGCATGCCCGGTTTCAGCGCGGCGAGCTTGCGCTGGAACTTGTCGAGGAACGAATCGACCACGTCTTCATGAACGAAGAGAATCTTCAGAGCGGTGCAGCGCTGGCCGTTGAACGACAGCGCACCGGTGACGGCTTCTTCGACTGCGTTATCCAGGTCTACCTGAGGCAGCACGATGCCGGGGTTCTTGGCATCCAGCCCCAGCGCAGCGCGCAGGCGGTGCGGGCGAGGGTGCAGTTTTTTCAGGTCGCTGGCGGCCTTGTGCGTGCCGATGAAGGCGAACACATCGACCTTGCCGCTCGCCATCAGGGCGCTGACCGTTTCGCGGCCACGGCCATAAATGACGTTGATCACCCCTGGCGGGAAACTGTCGCGGAAGGCTTCGAGCAGCGGGCGGATCAGCAGCACGCCGAACTTGGCCGGCTTGAACACCACGGTGTTGCCCATGATCAAGGCCGGGATCAGCGTGGTGAAGGTCTCGTTGAGCGGGTAGTTGTACGGCCCCATGCACAGTGCCACGCCTAACGGCGCGCGGCGGATCTGGCCAAGGGTGCCTTGTTCCAGTTCGAAGCGGCTGGAGCGGCGGTCGAGGTCCTTGAGCGCGTTGATGGTATCGACGATGTAATCGCAGGTGCGGTCGAACTCCTTCTCGGAATCCTTGAGGTTCTTGCCGATCTCCCACATCAGCAGTTTGACCACCGCCTGGCGCTGCTCGCGCATGCGCGCCAGGAAGGTTTCGACATGCGCGATGCGTTCGGCAACGCGCATGTTAGGCCACGCGCCGCGGCCCTTGTCATAGGCTTCTACGGCGGCATCGAGTGCGGTCAGCGCGGTGTCGGCATCGAGCAGCGGGGCGCTGCCGAGAATGACCTGGCGCTCGCTGTCGCCTTCCTTGAGCCACACCGGGCTGCGCACCGTGGCCAGCGGGCCATCCCAGTGCCGCAGTTCACCGTTCACCAGGTAGTCGCGTTGCTCGAGGGGCTCACCCAGGCGCCACGCCTCGGGGATGTTCTCGGCGGCAGGAAACAACGAATCGAGCAAACGGTCCATGGGTACTGCACCTCACATAATGGGCTAGGTGAAACGCTTCAGCCTGGAGCATGCACCGCCCTGAAGAAAAACACCAGTCTGGCTCAACATTGCTGGGGCTGCGCCGATACAGAAGCAATCGAGTGCGTCCGCAGGCTTATGATCCCGTCCAATTCCCCGTATTCCGATGAGCAGAAGCCGGCTGCCGGCACCCTGCGCCAGACCTTCCAGCGCTTGCTGCCGGTGGCCTTTGCCCTGGGTGGTATCGGCTTGTCGGTGGCGCTTGGGCACCTGGACGCGCAACGTCAGCAGGCGCACCAGGCGGTGGCGCTGTTCGCCTCGCCCTTGTTCTGGTTCGCGCTGATCAGCACGGGGCTGATCAGCCTGTTCGTCGCCCAGATCAACCGCAAGCAGCGCCAACTGGTGCAGCGCAACCGCGAGCTGCAGCGTTCGCAGGCGCAGCTGCAGCGGCTGGCGCATTACGACACCATTACCGGCCTGCCCAACCGGGTACTGTTCCAGCAGCAGTTGGCCGAGGCCACCTGCAAAGGCCATGGCTTGGCGGTGCTGATGCTGGATATCGACGGCTTCAAGCAGGTCAATGACAGCCTGGGGCATGCGATGGGTGACCTGCTGTTGCAGCAAGCCACCGCGCGTTTTCTGCAGGAGCTGGACGCCGCAGACCGCCTGTGCCGCCTGGGCGGCGATGAGTTCGTGTTCATGCTGCAGGGCACCCAGGGCCAGATCAATCACCAGGTCCGTCACCTGCTGCGCTGCCTGCAGCGGCCGTTCGACCTCAACGGCAACGCCGCGTTGGTCACCGGTAGCATAGGCCTGGCCTGGTGCCCGCAACACGGGGAAGACGTCGACAGCCTGCTGCGTCACGCTGACACGGCGATGTACGTGGCCAAGGAGGGCGGGCGCAATACCTGGAGGCCTTATCACCCCGACATGACGGCGCGGCTGCAGCAGCGCCTGGACCTTGAGCGCAACCTGCGCCGGGCGTTGCAGAACAACGAGTTCGAGCTGTGGTACCAACCCAAGGTCGATCTGTTCAGTGGCCATCTGGAAGGGGTCGAAGCCTTGCTGCGCTGGCGCGACCCCCAGCATGGCCTGGTTTCGCCAGGCGAGTTCATCCCGCTGGCGGAGCGTACCGGCCTGATCATTCCGCTGGGGGAGCGCGTGCTGGAGCTGGCCTGCGCGCAGTTGGCCGCCTGGCGTAGCGATAACTGCCTGCCTGGCCCGCTGGCCATCAACGTGGCCGCGTTGCAGATCGAACGCAGCGATTACGTATCGAGCCTGGCGGTGGCGCTGGAACGCCACGACCTGTCGCCGAACCTGCTGGAAGTGGAAATCACCGAGAGCCTGCTGATGGAAAGCCAGCAACAGGCCTGCGCCGCCCTGGCTCAGTTGCAGGCCATGGGCGTCGCCACGGCAGTGGACGACTTCGGCACGGGATACTCGTCGCTGGCTTACCTGCGCGCCTTGCCGATCGATCACCTGAAAATCGACCGGGCCTTCATCAAGGACCTGCCGGGTGACGATGACGCAGTGGCCATCGCCCGCGCGATCATCGACCTGGGCCACGCCCTGGGGTATCGCATCACGGCAGAAGGCATCGAAACCCAGGAGCAGTACGACTTCCTGCGCAATGCAGGCTGCGATCAGGGGCAGGGTTACCTGATGGGGCGGCCGATGCCGGCGCCTGACCTCGCGCGTTGGTTGGCCAGCCAACCTGCCCGGGTGAAGGGTGGCGGGAGCCTCGAGAGATAGTCACTTGTCGATAGATGCCAGCAGCGGCCCCGTGTGTTAATTACACGTTATTTGACGCCATTAAATAGAGGGGCGTGATATCAATTGGCCGCTTGCCAAGTTGCGCCCTTGCATCTTAAATTGTTACTGAATGTTAGGGGTGGTGTTAGGCAAAGTTATTATATATATCAGTGTGTTAAGTGGGTTATCTGCGCTTTACCGTTACTCTTTTCCGATCAAGCCCATGGGCAACCTCTAAGGACGTCGAAGAAGACATGAAACAGCACCTGGCAGCGATAGCCCGAAAATTCATCTCCCCGTCCATGCGCTACGAGCTCAGAAACGTCTCAAATGTGTTACGCGACGTGTTAGGGCGCGCCTGCTTTTGGCGCTGGGAGGTCGCCAGGTTCAGGGTACAACAGGAAAGCCCGTACGAGATTTTGTACATTGGCAGAAAGCAGCAACGAGAAATGGCCAAGTTGCTGATTGCCGGCAAGGGGCAGCAGACAGCCCAAGCGCCCGAGAGCAGTGCGGCGGCCGGTACTGCGAACCGGGTGGTGGTCAGTGAACTGCCCACCCTGGGGGCCTTGTCTGTCCCGCATTACCTGAGCGCCGTTGTCCCGCTGGGACGCTCGCTGGACGATATCACTGCTCGCTACGACAGCGAACTGCGCCGCAGCATCCGCAAGAACCGTCCACTGTACGAAATGCGGCAGACCTTGTCGGATGAAGAAATCGCCATGGCCGACCGTGACCTGCTGCGCCCCTATGCCACTGCCAGGCAGGGTATTCATGCGGCGCAATTTCCCACGGAAGACGTGTTCCGCCTGGCCAAGGGCGTGGGCCGGCTGGACTTGATCACGCTCAATGGCGAAGTGGTTGCCTGCCACCTGGGCTGCGAGATAACCCGCGCGGGCAAGCGCTACTGGAGCACCCTGCGTTTCGGGTACTGCGAAGCGGTGTTTTCCGACGCCAAGAGGCTGCGCGAAGTCAACTCGATTACCACGTTCATGGCGCTTGAGTGGGCCTTGGCCAATGGCTATGACTATTATGATATTGGCCTGTGCCTGGCGCGGCCCGACGACGGGCTGCTGAAATGGAAGCGCCGGCGCGGCGGTGACGTCGATTCGCTGGGCAACCATGCCTACCTGTTCATCCGCTTGCCTAAGACCGGGGTAGCGCAGTTTCTTTGGGACACACCGCTATTTGCGGTGGAAGGCAACAAGTTGACGCTGCACCTCGGCTTGCCCGAGGGCTCCAGTGATGAAGAACTGGCCAGCCGTTATCACGAAATGGTGTTCGGCGGCCTGCACAAGATCTACCTGTATGGCGCGAAAAGTTCCGGCGAATTGTTTCTCGAGAACTTGCGCGAGCGTTATGCCAGCGTAAAAACCCCGCCGACGATGGAAAGGGTGTTGTCCAGTTAAGTTGCACGTCAGGCAGGCATTTCAACACACGTCTTTGGCGGGTTATTGACAGTGTCATCAATAGGGGGCGTGTGATGGGTAGTGATATCTCATTGTTCAGTGCATCACGGATGGCCAGCGAACATACCTGGACACTGGCGGCCTACCGAAACATGCTCAGAAAGCGGCTCATGCGCAGAGCCGATATCGATATAAAAAACCTGGCTGTTAAAACTTGGGATATCGCACCCGGCGAGCAGACCCTCTCGCCCCCGGCTTACTATTTACCCAATCAACTGGACCGGGTCACTGGCTGGGAAGCCAAGCGCTTCTACCCCTACGTGCACCCGGCACGCACCATGGAGGGTGGCATCAGTGCACAACAGGGGCCGACCCGCGGCTACCTGATCAAGGATGTATGGATGATCGACGGGGCGCTCTACAAGGCCAATGCCAGCCACTGGCTGTCGTTGAAGCCCGGTCGTTTTCCGCGGGTGAAAGTGGAGTACGAGATCGAGCGGGGGGCTGCCTACTGCACGCAGAATGGCAACACCTGGTTTGGCACCTGGCTGATGGAAGATTGCCCGACTTATGCATTGGCCTGCGACGAAGGCGTGCCGGTAACCACCGCGCCATCGGCCCGGTATCCGCTGTTCACCCAAGGGCCGGCTTATGAAGATTGGTTAGGGATGCAGCCGTTGCGAATTCGCAGCGCTTATTTCAAGGAACTGGTGTTGTTCGACGATGTAAGCAATAACCGCAGCCGGCACCAGCGCTACCGTGCCATGGGTGACAAGTTGCTGTCGCATGTAGACCCCAGCGCACACCCAGGGGTGTTCATCCTGCGCGGCAGTGAAGGCGACTTGCGTTTGATGCGCAACGAACTGGAAGTGGCCGAACACTTGCGCAAGCACCGCGGCTTTCGCGTCATCAACCCGCTCAAGTGTGATGTGCCGACCATTGTTGCGGCCTGCGCGGGGGCCAGGACGGTGATCGGCGTCGAGGGCAGCCAGCTGGTGCACGGCGTCAATGTCCTGCGCACAGGGGGCGCGGTGCTGGCCCTGCAGCCGCCGAACCGCTTCGTCAGCTATTACAAATACCTGACGGATCGCGATCATCAGCATTTCGGCTTTGTCGTGGGCATGCCCGAGGGTGATGGCTTTACCGTCGATATCGAGGAAGTGGAGCGCACCCTAGACCTGTTCCCGTCATAAGCGTGACGCGAAGCGCAATGATTCTCACCTGTTCTCGCTGATGAAACACATCCACGCTGTTGAACTGCCGCATCGTCCACATAGCCGGGCGGTTCAGCAGCGAAAGGTGATATTTCAAATCACAGCCATATCAAGCGCTTGCAATAGAGTCTTCAGGGTTAAGCTACCTTGCATCTTTTGCATGTCGAGATATTGACGAGAGCGACAGTGGTCGATTGATATTTATTATGGTGTCGGATCGTTGACGTAATGGCACCGTGCCCATAAGCTCCAATCACCAGCGTTACATTCTTCCGCACAACACCAATGACACACTTTCCTCTTCGTAGGAGGGGACCATGCGCTCGACACTGTTCATCAAATCCATTTTTCTGTTGGTGTTATTGAGTGGTGCAGCTCGGGCGGCTGACTCTTATATGAGCCAGACCAACATTGTCCCCTTGGCGACAGCCGGTTGGCTGTTTGCATTTGCGGTTATCGGGTTTGTCGCCGTGGCCAACAGAAAGAAAATCTAGTTCAGTACAACACGATTAAAAAGTTGAATACCTTTACGCGACTGCCAGTGATTTGACGCTTAATAACGGAGCGTGGCGTCGAGGGGGGATCCGCCGCTTGTCAATTTTCCAGCTGTTGCTATATTCCAGTAGCTGGCGCCCCAGGCGCAGGTTGGCAATGGCAGGCGAAGCGGCATCGCGGTAGAAGGCCTCCAGGACGCTCGAGGCCAGCGCAGCAGGTTTACCGGCTGCGAAGCGGAGCGAGAGGTTTAGTGTTGTTCTCATTCAGTGCTCTTGAACCTGGGCCGCAAGGCCGGAGGGATCCCTCATGGCGCGTTTGCTGATTTCCATCTTCTGCGTACTCGTAGCGTGGTC
>Ga0213824_1000048_pt1 | contig 108318 bp, 94 predicted proteins | sample MC6MC0906MG_FD_179892 | JGI IMG/M metagenome (GOLD analysis project Ga0213824, IMG submission 179892) | Enriched soil aggregate microbial communities from Iowa State University, Ames, United States - MC6-MC0906-MG | ecosystem: Environmental > Terrestrial > Soil > Unclassified | place: USA: Iowa...
ACTCGCGGGTCAGGTCGTAGACGAAACCGGCATAGGGCGTGACTTCGCCCGACTCGGTCATGCGGCTGGTGGGGTAGCGGTTGCCCGGGTCGGTGCGGCTGTTGAAGTCGATCGAGTCCCAGCTGTAATCGAACCAGCTGACGCGCGAACCCACGATCAGGGTCAGGTCGTCGGTCGGCTTGACACGCCACACGCCATACAGGCCCTTTTGGCGGATGTCGTAGCTGGCCTTGTTGGCGCGGGCGAGTTCGCCGTCGAACAGGCTGTCGCGGCTGGGCTCCGGGCGGTCGTGGTCGATGTCGAAGATGTTGTCACCGGAGGCATCGAAGTTGCGCCAGTAGGCATCGTCCGAGGTCAGTTTGGAGTAGTTGCCGCCCACGGTGATTTCATGGGCCAGCGGGCCGGTGTCGAAGTGCCCGACCAGGTTCATGTCCAGGCCGAGTTTGGTGTTGTGGAAGTCGGTGATCCAGTCGGCGTAGGTAATGCCGCTGCCATCGGGCTCTACGCCTTGGCCGGTGGTCTGCACCCGCTGGTGCGTGGAGGTGTTGGTTTCGTCCATGCGCACGGCGGCAGCCTTGAATGCCCAGTCGTCGTTGAAGCGGTGCTCGAGGTCCAGGTAGTAGGTGGTGACGTCGGTTTCGGCACGGCTCCAGCGGGCGCCGGTGAAGGTCGAACGCGGCAGGTCGATGGGCTTGCCGTCGGCGTAGCGGGGCAGGCCACGTAGCATTGGCCGCGACTGCTGGCGGTTGTAGCTGATGCCGCCGCCAATGGTGGTGGCGTCGTTCAGGTCGATGTCCAGCGCGCCATACAGGGAGTGGGACTTGCTCCATTGGTAGTCGATGAAGCTGTCGCTCTGGTCCTCGTCGGCGACCAGCCGGCCGCGCACACGACCGTCGGCGGTCAGCGGGCCGCCGGCATCCAGTTGCAGGCCATAGTGGTCCCAGCTGCCGGCCTTGCCGGTGAGGGTGACCGTCGGTGTGGCCTGGCCGCGCTTGCGCACCAGGTTGATCGCACCGCCCGGGCTACCGGTGCCCTGCAGCAGGCCGGAGGCACCGCGCAGCACTTCCACGCGGTCGAAGAACACCAGGTCCTGGGTCGCCCAGTTGCCCAGCGAATAGTTGTTACGCGGGATCGGCACCCCGTCGTACTGCCAGTCGTCGATCTGAAAGCCCCGCGAGGTCACCACCACACCGGGGCCGATGCCTTGGGCGCCGACGATGCCGGTGGTGTGGTTGAGCGCGTCCTGCAGGTCGGTGATGCCCTGGTCGTCCAGCTGCTTGCGGGTGATCACCGTGATCGACTGGGGGATTTCCTTGAGGCTGTGCGTGCCCTTGCCCAGGGTGACTGCGCGGGCGGCGTACGAGCCGCTGCCTTCGCTGGTGGCATCCAGGTAGTCGTCGGTGATGCTGGTGCTCCCCAGCTCCAGGGCATCACCGTTCTGGCTGGCCGGGGCCACGCTGAAATGCCCGCTGCTGGTGACGCGCAACTGCAGGCCGCTGCCGGCCAGGGCGGCTTGCATGGCTTGCTCGGCGCTCATCTGGCCGACCACCGCCGGGGCCTGCTTGCCCCGCACCAGCGCCGGCTCCAAGGCGATGATGGTGCCGCTCTGGCTGGCAATGCGGTTGAGGGTAGCTGCCAGGCTTGCCGGCGGCAGGTTGAACGACAGGGTCTGCGCCTGGGCGAGGGCGCTGAAGCTGGTGAGGGCGGCGACCAGGGGCAGGGCGCGGGGCCAGAGGTTGTGCACGGAATTCTCCCGATTGTATTGGCTTGTCAGGAGATAGGTGCGACGAGAAATGAAAACCGGACACGCTTGCGAATGATTTTCATGATTTTTTTTGCCGCGCCGGCGCAGGGCCGATCAACGTCAGCCATGGGCCATAGTGTTCGATGCTGATTGGCAGGGTTTCGGCCAGGGCGGCCAACGCCGCGTGTGGCTGATCGAGGGGGAACACCCCTTGCACCCGCAGGTTGCCGATTGCAGGGGCCACACGGATGTAGCCGCGCTGGTAGGGGCGCAGCGCATCGATCACCGTGTTCAGTGGCTCGTCCAGCACTTCCAGGCGCCCATTGACCCAGGCGGCACGCTGCTGTTGGTCGTTGTCCAGTGGCTCGATGCCGTTGCTGCGCAGCAGCGCTGCCTGGCCCTGCTGCAGGTCGAGCCAACGGCCATCGTGCAGGCTGGCACGCACACTGTGCTCCAGCACCACGACCCGCGTGGTGGCGTTCTCCTGGCTGACCAGAAAGCGTGTGCCCAGGGCCTGGACCTGCCCCTGCGCCGTACGCACACGCAACGGGCGGCGAGGGTCGGCGGCCACCTGGATCAGCAACTCGCCACGGCGCAGCACCAGCAGGCGTTGCGCGGCGTCGAAGTACAGGTCGACGGCACTGGCACTGTTGAGGCTCAGGCGGCTGCCGTCGGCCAAGGTGAAGCTGCGCCGTTCGCCGCTGCCGGTGTGCAGGTCGGCCAGCCAGTTTTGCGCCGTGTCGCTGCGCCAGCCGCCCCATAGTGCGCCGCCGAACAGGCCGACGCTGGCCAGCGCGGCCAACACTTCACGGCGCGAGTGGGTGGGTTGCAGCAGCACCTGGCGCGCCTCGGCGGCCTGGCCCGGGGCGCGCTGCTCCAGTGCACGCAACGTGGCGATCGGGTGGCCAAGGCGGCGCTGCAGGCGTTCCCAGGCCTGCTGGTGGGCGGGGTCCTGCTGCAGCCAGTGGGCCAGGCGCTGCAGCAGCGCGTCATCCGGTGTACGGGCGTTGAGCGTCACCATCCAGTCGATGGCTTGTTCGCTGATCGCGTCCAGCGGGCGGCCGCTCATGGCTGCACCTCGCTCAGGTAGCACTGGCACAGGGCCTGTTTCATGTAGCGGCTGACGGTGCGTTCGCTGATCTGCAGCTTGCTGGCGATGTCGACATAGCTCATGCCGTCGAGCTGGCTGTACAGGAAGGTCGCCTTGACGATGGCGGGCAGGCCGTCCAGCACCTGGTCGATGGTCACCAGCGCCTCGATCAGTAGCAGATGTTCTTCAGCCGAAGGGGCCACCGGTTCCGGCAGCTGCGCCAGGCGCTCCAGGTAGGCCTGTTCCAGCTGGCGGCGGCGGTGGCGGTCGAAGATCAGCCGCCGGGCGATGGTCGACAGGTAGGCGCGCGGCTGCTGGATGCTGTCGGGGTCGACCCGGGCACCGAGCATCTGGCAGAAGGCCTCGGCGGCGGTGTCCTCGGCATCGGCGCGGTTGCGCAGGCGCTTGTGGATGTGTTGGAGCAGCCAGCGGTGATGGTCGCTGAAGAAAAAGCCCAGCTTGCGGGTCGATGTGCTGTCCAACGCCTGGCATCCAGTTGTGAGTGTGAATCGTTCTCAATATTAGCCGGGTCGCTGGATGCCTCGCAATGGGGGGGTGCTGAACAGTTGCTCGCCCAGTTGCCGGGCTGCGGGCAGCAGCAGGGCGGCGGCCGGGCCCTCGCTGTCTTCCAGCAAGGTCGAGCTGAGCACTGTGAGGGACTGCGGGTCGTAATGGCCGACAACGATCAAGGCGTTCATGGGGTTCTCCTGCGCTGGCGTGCGCTACGCAAGCGCCTGTCCCGAGACCAACGGCGCCGGCAGTTGCTCGACGTGGCCTGGCAATGGGGGCGTGAAGAAGGCACGGAGGCCTTGAGCTTGGGGCGCCTGGCCGAGCAGGCCGGGGTGATTGCCGAGGCCTACGTGGACTGTGTGATGAGCCAGGGGCGGGAAATGCCAGGCGTGTCGGCAGCGCTGGCCGGGTCGCCGGAGCTTGAGGCGATCAAGCGCGGTTACGAGCAGCCTTTCCTCGACAAGTGCCGGGCGGCTTTGGGTGGTTTTGCGCCGAGCGGCGATATTGGTGCGGCGGGGATGCGTTTGCTGATGGCGGAGGCGTTGTCGCAGGCGGCGGGCGAAGGATGAGTTGCAGGCAGCGATTGTTGCCATGGTCGGGCGGCAGTGATTGGGGCTGGTCAGCAGCCCCAACCATCAGACAGGCAAACTCTGGTAAGGCAGTTCATCCCCCGGGCTACGGGCAAACTGGCGCTTGTACTCGCGGCTGAACTGCGAAGTGCTCTGGTAACCCACCCGATGCGCCGCTTGCGCCACACCCAGCCCTTCGCCAATCAGCATCTGCTGCGCTTTCAACAGCCGCAAGCGCTTGAGGTATTGCATCGGCGCCATGTCGGTGCAGCGTTTGAAGTGTTCGTGGAAGGTCGAGACGCTCATGTTCGCGCGCGCCGCCAGCGCCTCGACGCTCAGCGGTTCGCTGTAGTGCTCACGCAGGTGGGCGAGGGCGGCGCCGATGCGCGCAAAATGCCCCTGCTGCTCGACCAGCGCCCGCAACACGCCGGCCTGCGGGCCGCGCAGCGCGGTATATAGCACTTCGCGCACCCGCGCCGGCCCCAGCACCCTGGCGTCGACCGGATCCTGCAGGCAGCGCAACAGCCGCTCGACCGACTCGCGCATGGTCACATCGAGCGCCGCCGACGTCATCGATTGCGGCGTCTGCGCCTGCACCGCCGGGTCGGGCGCCAGTTCCATGCTCTGTACAAGCTCGCCCAGCACACCCCGGTCGATGTCCACCGCTACGCCCAGCAGCGGTTCATCGCGGGTGGCGAAGGTTTCGCACATGAACGGCACCGACAGCGCCTGTACCAGGTAATGCCCGGCACCGTACTCCAGGGTGCGCGGGCCAAGCCGGGCAAGCTTGCTGCCCTGGGCCAGGATCATCAGGCTGGGCTCGTAGATCTGCGGGCTGCTGGCCACGTAATGGTCCCAGCTCAGCACCTGCACCTGTGGCAGGTGGGTGGGCACGAAGCCTGGGCGGGTGGCCAGGCTGCGGATCAGCGTGCACAGCGGGGCGTTGGCGTCTACGTGGCGGGTCAGTTGCATGATGGACCATGGGCAGAGAATCAGACAGTTGCATCATCGCAGATTGGCAGGCCAGCGCCAGACGGTGCGGTGTAGGTTCGGAGAATCAGGCATGCATGCCGGAGAATCTGCGGTGGGAAAGGCGGTCGAGGGCGCGCAAAATTCGCCGCCTGAATCGTTTCACTTCCCTGTGAGGTCTTGCATGTATACCGCCATCGGTTACGCCGCCCAAACCCCGACCAGCCCGCTGGCCCCCATGACCTTCGAGCGCCGCAGCCCGCGCCCGGACGATGTCGCCATCGAGATCCTCTACTGTGGTGTGTGCCACTCCGACATCCACCAGGCCCGTAACGAGTGGGGCATTGCCGTGTACCCGCTGATGCCCGGCCACGAGATCATCGGCCGCGTCACTGCGGTGGGCGACAAGGTCTCGGCGCACAAGGTCGGCGACCTGGTCGGCGTTGGCTGCATGGTCGACTCGTGCCGCCATTGCGAAGCCTGTGCCAAGGACCTGGAACAGTACTGCCTGGAAGGCCCGACCATGACCTACGCCACCCCCGACCGGGTCGATGGCAGCAACACCATGGGCGGCTACTCCAGCAGCATCGTGGTCAGCGAACACTTCGTGGTGCGCATCCCGGCCGGCATGGACCTGCCCAGCGCGGCGCCGATCCTCTGCGCCGGCATCACCACCTACTCGCCGCTCAAGCACCATGGCGTTGGCCCCGGCCACAAGGTCGGCATCCTCGGCATGGGCGGCCTGGGCCACATGGGCATCAAGCTGGCCAAGGCACTGGGCGCCGAAGTGACCCTGTTCACCCGCTCCCAGGCCAAGGCCGACGAAGCCCGCCGCCAGGGCGCTGACCACGTGATCGTGTCCACTGATGCCGAACAGATGCGCGCCGCCGCCGGCCGCTTCGACTTCCTGCTCGACACCATTCCGGTGCAGCACGACCTCAACCCGTACCTGGAAACGCTGAAGTTCGATGGCGTGCACATTCTGGTCGGCCTGATCGAGCCCATCGACCCGGCGGTGCACGCGGCCAACCTGGTAATGAAGCGCCGGGTGCTGGCCGGTTCGTTGATCGGCGGTATCGCCGAGACTCAGGAAGTGCTGGATTTCTGTGCCGAGCACGACATCCGTTGCGATATCGAGATGCTGGATATCCGCAACATCAACCAGGCGTATGAGCGCATGATCGCCGGGGATGTGAAGTACCGCTTCGTGATCGACATGGCCACGTTGCAGGGCTGATTCCGGCGTCAATCAGTACCGGCCCTTTCGCGGGCAAGCGCGCTCCCACAGGTTTGCCACTGTTCTTGAGGGCAGTGGGCAACCTGTGAGCGGGTTTGCCCGCGAAGCAAGTGACGCAGATTCAGGGGCTGGTCACCAGACCAGCGCCTTGTCCCACCCCTTCCAGAACAACCACCGCCGCACCTCGCCATGCTCCCCGGTGCCGATCTGCCACTCAGGCCGCCCGCTGCCCAGCGCAATCACCGAAATGAACCCGGCATGGCTCGCCGCAACCAGCGTGCGCCCGTCTTCGCTGATGTCCATGGCACTGATGGTCGAACCCAGGTAATGCTGCCAATGTTCCGCGCCATCCTCGCCAAAGGCCCGCAAGTAGCCGTAGGCATCGCCTACGATATACTCGCCATCACCTGCCACCCCGGCGTAGACCCGGGCGCCATCCTGCAGCAGCGGCGTGCGCGGGTCTTCGCTGTAGTACTCGGTGTCCAGCCCCGGCAAGTCCGCCACGCGCACCCCCAGCGTGCCACCGTTGTAAAAGTGGCAGGCATTGACGATCAACTGGTCGCCGCGGCGGTTGAACAGGGCGAAATGCGGGTACTCGCCACCAGGGCCGATCTGCGCCACGGGTTCCAACTGCTCGTTCAGCACCATATGGCGGCTGCTCTGCTCGCCGACCACGATCAGCCGCCCATCCGGCGACACTGCGCCATGCTCCATGGCCAGCCCCATGCCGATATCGTCCGGGTCGGTGCCTTCGGCCAATTCTTCTTCCACCTGTGCCTGATTCGGCAGCAGCCGGCTAGCACCCTCGGCCGACAGCAGGAAAATGCCGTCGGCGCTGACCAGCAGCACCCGCTGTCCATCCGCGAAAGGTACCAGCGTGGTGGGTGTCGGCGGCAGGTCCAAGGGCTCGAACGGGTATCCCGCCGGCAGCCCCTCAAGCCCAGTGGGCCAGGGCAGGCGAGCGACTTGCGGGCCGCCCCAGCCATCGGTCACCCGCACGCCCTCGGCGTTGGCCAGGGCGAAGTAGCGGCGCTGCGGGCAGCGGCCGAAGTGGTCGATACCAATGACCGGTGTCACACCCTGTTGGTCGATGCGTACCACCTGACCCTTTTCATGCGGCATGCCGATGCGCGCCAGCAAGCTGGCGTCGTCCAGCAGCAGGACACTGCAGATACCTTGCCCGTGTGCGTCGAGCAGCGGCACCAGCGGCAGGTGGGCAGGCGGCCAGGCCGCACGGAAGGCCTGGCGTTGCGCTTCGTCGACCCCTGGCCGGTTGATCGCCTGCAAGGCGGCCTGCCAGGCATCGAGCAAATGCTCGGTGGCGGCGTGTTGCGGTTCTTCGAGGTCGTCCCAGCCTTGGGCGCTGCCTTGCGCGACGTAGCGGTTGATGGCCTGGGCATAGGCAGTGACCGCCTGTTGCCATTGCTGCTGGGGATGTGGCTTGTTCATGGGCGGATCGGGCTCCTTGTTCCGCTTGCATTTCACACAAAGCGCGCATGTTACCTGCAATGCGCTGCGGGTTGTGAGGCTCGATATTGACGCGTACCATGCCGCCATTCCCTCCAATAACAAACCCGTGCCTCAGCGCGGCCGATACTTGGCCCCTGACGCGCGTCCTTTCGCCTTGCCTGCGGAGAATTGACTTCCACCCATGAACGGACCCATCCCCACCGATCTGCCGCCAACCACCGGCGGCGGCAGCTGGCTGAGCGTGATCGCCCTGGCCCTGGCGGCCTTCATCTTCAACACCACCGAGTTCGTCCCGGTGGCGCTGCTCAGCGACATCGGCAGCAGTTTCGACATGACCACTGCGCAGGTCGGCCTGATGCTGACCATCTATGCCTGGGTGGTGGCCCTGGCCTCGCTGCCGATGATGCTGCTGACGCGCAACATCGAGCGACGGCGCCTGCTGCTGTTCGTGTTCCTGGTGTTCATCCTCAGCCACCTGCTGTCGTGGCTGTCGCAGAGCTTTGCGATGCTGCTGGTGAGCCGTATCGGCATCGCCTTGTCGCACGCGGTGTTCTGGGCCATCACCGCGTCGCTGGCGGTGCGCGTGGCACCGCCGGGCCAGCAGGCCAAGGCGCTTGGCTTGTTGGCCACCGGCACTACCTTGGCAATGGTGCTGGGCATTCCGCTGGGCCGCGTGGTAGGTGAGGCGCTGGGCTGGCGCGTGACCTTCCTCAGCATTGCCGGGGTGGCGTTGGCCACCATGCTGTGCCTGATGAAGTCGCTGCCGCTGCTGCCCAGCCAGAACTCAGGCTCGCTGCGCAGCTTGCCGATCCTGTTCAAGCGCCCGGCATTGGTCATCACCTATGTGCTGGTGACGCTGGTGATCACCGCGCAGTTCACCGCCTACAGCTACATCGAGCCGTTCGCCTTGCATGTGGCGCAGATCGGTGGCGAGCGCACCACGCTGTTACTGCTGTTGTTCGGGGGTGCCGGGGTATTCGGCTCGGTGTTGTTCAGCCGCTACAGCGACCGTTTTCCGCACGGCTTCCTGGTCGGCTCGATCGGTTTGCTGGCGGCTTGCCTGCTGTTGCTGTTGCCGCTGTCGGGCAACTTCTACCTGTTCGCCGGGCTGAGCATGTTCTGGGGTATCGCGATCCTCAGCTTCAGCCTGGCGCTGCAGTCCAAGACCCTGAAGCTGGCGTCGGATGCCACGGATGTGGCCATGGCGCTGTTCTCGGGGATCTACAACATCGGTATCGGTGGCGGGGCACTGCTGGGCAGTATCGTCAGCAGCCAGATGGGCGTTGCCGATATCGGCATGGTCGGCGGCAGTGTGGCGGTGGTTGGACTGTTGCTGGCGGTGGCCAGTACCCAGCGGTTTCGTGAGGCATTAGGACGCTGAAAAAAGCGCGGGTCTCTTCGCGGCGGTGCGGCGCTCCGATTTACCCGCGAAGAGGCCAGCACCACCAACATCGATTTCAGCCAAGCAGCGCCGCCCAGGCCGACACCAGCAACATCCCCGCCAACCCGCGGTTGAACCACAGCAACCGCCCCGGCGCCTGCAACCAGCGCGCACTTCCCACCCCCAGCAGCGCCCAGGCGGTCATGCACGGCAGGGCGATCAGCAGAAACACCAGCGCCAGCTGCCACACCGGCAATGACGGCGCCGCAAATACCCCAATCACTGCCACGGCCATCATCCATACCTTCGGGTTCACCACTTGCATCGATGCTGCACTGAGGGCACCGAAAGGTTTGGCTGCGCTGATACCCAGGGGTTGCCCGGCGCTGCGCAGAATGCGCCACGCCAGCCAGCTCAACCACAGCACCCCGGCCCAGCTCATCAGCGTTTGGGCCATCGGGTGGCGCAGCAGCAGTTCCCCCAGCCCCAGCCCGACCAGCAGCACCACCGCCGCCGCTGCACCGCAGCCCGCCAGGATAGGTGCCACACTGGCGCGCATGCCCTGCCGCGCGCCATGGGCGAGGATCAACAGGTTGGTCGGCCCCGGGCTGAGGCTGGCGACCAGGGCGAAGAGGATGAACGGTAACAACGAATGCGACATGCTGAACGGCTCCGATTGGACAGAGCACCATGCTCGGCTATCGCCGCGTGTCAGTCTGGAAGGTTTGTGCAACGGCGCCGATAGTCCGCTGGGGTGAGCTGGTAGGCTCGGCGGAACCAGCGCCCCAGGTGGCTCTGGTCGGCAAAACCCAGCGCCATCGCCACTTCGGTGGGCGTCTGGCCCTGGGCGAGCAGGCGCCGGGCGCGGGCCAGGCGCAGCTGGATCAGGTAGGCGTGCGGCGCCAGGCCGAAGGCAGCCTTGAATGCGCGGGTGAGGCGAAAGCGGTCGATGCCGCAGGCGCGTGCCAAGTCGTCGAGGCCGATGTCCTGGTCCAGGTGGGCATGCAGGTAATCACGCGCGCGCTGTGCGGTCAGCGGCAGGCGCGGGTCGGGGTTGAGGCGCTTGCGCCAGTGCAGGTGGCCGGTCAGGCAGCCGAGCAGGTCATCGGTGGCGGTTTGCCGGACGATGCGCAGCTCCTCGCCATGCACGGCCTGGAAGGCGCGCGCCGTGGCGCCGACCAGGCGTGGGTCATGGCACAAGGGGTCGGCGATGCTGGGCAGGCTGTCGCCCGGCGCCTGCTCGAACAGTGCCCGCAGTTCGGCTTCGAGCCATTTCGGTTCGAGGTAAAGCGTCGAGTAGGTGAAGCCCTCTTCGGTCGGTGCGTGGCCGTTGTGGATATCGCCGGGTTCGAGCAGGAAGACGTGCCCTGGGGTGCTGCGGTGGCGCACCCGGCGGCAGTCGAACTGTTGCACGCCCTGTTCGGTGTAGCCGACCAGAAAACTGTCGTGCCAGTGCGGGTCGTAGGCATGGCCAACGAAATGCGCGCGGACCGACTCGATGCCGGTGTCGGCGTCTTGCTTGAGGTCGATCCAGTTAGGCATGGCGGCAAGGCTGCAGACGGGTAGGGCAGTTCACCTTAACGCAGAAGCCGGCCCCGGTTTAGAACATTTGTGCAGCGCGGCGCGTCACTGCGGCTGCTGCGCCGCGAAGCGGTCACGCAGCCACAGGTGCAACTGCGACACCGCCGGTGACAGCTGCTTGCGATGCGGGCACACCAGGGTCACCGGGGTCAGTTCGCCAGGGTGCTCGGGCAGCAGCACTTCCAGTTCGCCAGAGGCCACATTGGCGCTTACGTCCAGCCACGACTTGTAGGCGATGCCCTCGCCCAGCAGGGCCCAGCGCCGCACCACGTCGGCATCGTCGCTGAACAGCGGGCCGCTGACCTGCACGGTACGGTTGCCCAGCCGCCATTTGTCATAGGTGCGCCCCAACTGCAGGTACAGCAGGCAGGCGTGCTGTTGCAGGTCATCCAGCGTCTGCGGCCGGCCATGGTGCGCCAGGTAATCAGGCGAGGCCACCAACACCCGGCGGTTCCAGGGTGCCAGGGGCAGGGCGATGTAGTTGGCTTCTTCGTTCAGGCCGTAGCGGATGGCCACGTCCACCGGGTCGCGGAACAGGTCGGCGACCTGGTCGGAGAGGTGAAAGCGAAGGGTCAGCTCCGGGTGCTCGCGGCGGAAGGCGCTCAGCCACGGCAGCAAGATGTTGCGCCCCAGGTCCGAGGGCGCCGACACCTGCAGCACGCCGCGCAGGGTGCTGCGCGCACCGTGCAGGTTGTCGCGGCCTTGGCGCAGGCTCTCCAGCACGCTAAGCGCAGTGGGCAGGTACAGCTCGCCCTCGGCGGTCAGGCGCAAGCTGCGGGTGGTGCGAGCGAACAGGCGCACATCGAGGTCGCGCTCCAGGCGCTTGATTGCCGCGGCGACCTGGCCGGGCAACAGGTCAGCCTCGTGAGCAGCGGCCGTGAAGCTACCGAGTGCGCTGCTGCGCACGAACAATTCCAGGTCGGTGATGCGTAGCATTTTCACTCCATCGATGAAAGTGTTGCTGCATTCTGCCGGTTTTTCTTATTTGCAGGAAAGATAATATGCGCCACACATCCCGTTCCGCTTAATGGAGTTGCAGCATGGATACCGTTTCCCTGGCCAAGCGCCGTTACACCACCAAAGCCTACGATGCCGGCCGCAAGATCCCCCAGGCCAACGTCGATGCCCTGCTGGAGCAGCTGCGCCACAGCCCGTCCTCGGTCAACTCGCAGCCGTGGCACTTCATCGTCGCCGACAGCGCCGAAGGCAAGGCGCGCCTGGCCAAGAGCACAGCGGAGGGTTATGCCTATAACACGCCGAAAATACTGGATGCCTCCCACGTGATCGTGTTCTGCACCCGCACCGAGATGACCGAAGCGCACCTGGACGCGGTGCTCGACCAGGAAGCGGCAGACGGGCGATTCCGTGATGACCAGGCCCGCGCCGGGCAGAACCAGAGCCGCCGTCACTATGTGAGCCTGCACCGTTTCGACCACAAAGACCTGCAGCACTGGATGGAGAAGCAGACCTACCTGGCGCTGGGCACTGCGCTGCTGGGCGCCGCCGCTCATGGCCTGGATGCCACGCCGATCGAAGGCTTCGACAGCAAGGTCATGGACGCCGAACTGGGCCTGCGTGAGCAGGGTTACACCAGTGTGGTGGTGCTGAGCCTGGGTTATCGCAGCGAGGCAGACTTCAATGCTGGGCTGAACAAGTCACGCTTGCCGGCTTCGAAGGTGTTTACCTTTCTGTAAAGCAATGCCGGCCTCCTCGCGGGCTTGTCCCGCGAAGAGGCCGGTTCAGGCCGCTGCAAACTGCGGCCTCACCACAACGCCACCGATCCCGCCGTCACCACTCGCCCAAATACCTCAAGCGCCTTGTCCACCTCGGCCTCACTGGTAAACCGGCCGATACTCACGCGCACGCTCTTGCGCGCCTGCTGCTCATCCAGCCCCAACGCCAACAGCACATGCGATGCCGCGTTGCTCGCCGAATTGCACGCCGAGGTGGTCGACAGCGCCAGCTCGCTGGCCAGCGCCGCACTGTTGAAGCCCGGGGCTTCGATGCGCACATTCAGGGTATGGGCGATGCGCTGGGTAGGACAGCCATTGAGGCTCACCCCAGGCAGCGCCAGAAGCCCTGCCCGCAGGCGCCCGGCAAGCTGTTCGATGCGCAGGTACTCACTGTCGCCCGGCTGGCCGGCGAGCGCGAAGGCGCTGCCCATGCCGACGATCTGATGGGTCGGCAGGGTGCCGGAGCGCAGCCCGCGCTCATGGCCACCACCGTGAATCTGCGCGCGCATCAGTTCGCGTGCACGCGGCCCCACGTACAACGCGCCGATGCCTTTTGGGCCATAGGCCTTGTGCGCCGAAAACGACATCAAGTCGACCGCCATTGCCCGCAACTCGATGGCCACCTTGCCCACCGCCTGGGCCGCATCCACATGCAGCAGGGCGCCTTGGGCGCGCACGCGTTCGCCGATAGCGGCGAAATCGGTGACGGTGCCCAGCTCGTTGTTGACCGCCATCAGTGACACCAGGCGGGTGTCGGCACGCAAAGCGGCCTGTACGTCGTAGGGCTGGATCAGACCGCTGGCGTCCGGTGCCAGGCGCGTGACGGCCCACCCTTGGCGCTCCAGTTCGTTGACGGTGTCGAGCACGGCCTTGTGCTCCAGCTGGCTGGTGATCAGGTGGCCCGGTTTGCCGAGCCCCTGGGCGATGCCTTTGAGCGCAAGGTTGTTGGACTCGGTGGCGCCCGAGGTCCACACCAGCTCATCGGCGCTGGCGCCGACGCAGACGGCTACTTGCTGGCGCGCCTGCTCGACGGCCTCGCGGGCACTCTGGCCGTAGGCGTGGCCCATCGATGCAGGGTTGCCGAAGTTCACCTGGCGACCGAGGCAGGTGAGCATGGTTTCGATGACCCGGTCATCTACCGGGGTGGTGGCGGCGTAGTCGAAATAGAGTGGGGCGCTGGGCATGGTGGCGGGTCCTGGGCTGTCACCGTGAGGTCGGCGATCGTTGCAGCAAGCGTACCCGCGCACCTGAAGAAGATTTTGCCCTTTTATGCGAGGGTGAACCGTGCTCGCGAGAAAAATATTCTCCACACATACTGATGGATAGAATGATTTAAACGGCGTGGGCGTTTTGCTAGCCCACACACCGGTATTCAGGCCGGTTCCAGCGCCCGTTCTTCCTCGGCCACCACCCGCTCGCACAACTCGATGATCTGCTCGCGCATCCAGCGGTTGGCCGGGTCCTGGTCGGTGCTTTCGTGCCAGTACAGGTGCGTCTCCAGGGGCGGTACGTCCACCGGCAACGGCTGGTAGCGAAGTTGATGGCGACGGGCGAAGCGCTCCGGCACGGTCATCACCATGTCGGTCTGTTGCAGCACCTGCGAGGCCATCAGGTAATGCTGCGAACGCAGCGCCACCTTGCGTTGCACGCCCATCTTGCCCAGCGCCAGGTCGACGTAGCCCAGGCCGTTGCGGCGGCTGGAGATATGGATATGGGTCATGCCCAGGTAGTTGTCGAGGGTCAGTCTGGCCTCGGCCATCGGGTGGCCCTGGCGCAGGGCGCAGACGTAGCGGTCCTGCATCAGCTTGACGTGGCGCACCTGTGGGTCAGTGTTCAGCGGGGCGTCGACGGCGAAGTCCAGGCGCCCGGCGGCCAGCTCCTTGGTGGTTTCGCGGCGCTTGCACAGAAAGCTTTCTATCAGCACTGCCGGCGCCAGGCGGCGCAAACGCTGGAACAGCGGCGGCAAGATCACCGCTTCAGTGAGGTCGGTCATGCTGATGCGGAACGTCTTGTTGGCCTGCTGCGGGTTGAAGATGCGGCTTTCCTGCACCGACGTGCGCAGCAGCGCCAGGGCGTTGCGCACCGGGCCGATGATGTTCTGCGCCATGGGCGTGGGCACCATGCCTTGGGCAGTACGCACGAACAGCGGGTCGTTGAAGGTTTCGCGCAGCCGCGACAGTGCATTGGACACCGCTGGCTGGGTGATGCCGACGATCTGCCCGGCGCGGGTGAGGTTGGCTTCGGTGTAGATCGCATCGAAGACGATGAACAGGTTGAGGTCGACCTTGCTGAGGTTCATGGGCGTCGCTCTTTGTTGGAATTATGGCCCGATCATATATCGGTTATGAATGTTTATACACGCGGAAAATAGACTAGGTAGATTGAGGCGCGCTGCTCTAGGCTCTGCCCATGTACTTCGAACCGTGAAGGTAGCCCCGATGGATTTCGCCTATTCGCCCAAGGTCCAGGCACTGCGTGAGCACGTCACCGCGTTCATGGACGCCCATGTCTATCCCGCAGAGCCGGTGTTCGAGCGCCAGGTTGCCGAGGGCGACCGCTGGCAGCCCACCGCTATCATGGAGGAACTTAAGGCCAAGGCCCGCGCCGAAGGGCTGTGGAACCTGTTCTTGCCCGAGTCGGAGTACGGCGCGGGCCTGAGCAACCTGGAATACGCGCCACTGGCCGAAATCATGGGCCGCTCGCTGCTGGGGCCGGAGCCGTTCAACTGCTCGGCCCCGGACACCGGCAACATGGAAGTGCTGGTGCGCTATGGCAGCGAGACGCAGAAGCGCCAGTGGCTGGAGCCACTGCTGCGCGGCGAGATTCGCTCGGCCTTCGCCATGACCGAGCCGGACGTGGCCTCTTCGGACGCCACCAACATGGCCGCCACGGCCGTGCGTGACGGCGACGAGTGGGTGATCAACGGCCGCAAGTGGTGGACCTCCGGCGCCTGCGACCCGCGCTGCAAAGTGATGATCTTCATGGGCCTGTCCAACCCCGAAGGCCCGCGCCACCAACAGCACTCGATGGTGCTGGTACCGACCGATGCGCCAGGGGTGAAGATCGTCCGGCCGTTGCCGGTGTTCGGCTACGACGATGCCCCGCATGGTCACGCCGAAGTGCTGTTCGAGAACGTGCGCGTGCCCTATGAAAACGTGATTCTCGGCGAGGGTCGCGGTTTCGAGATCGCTCAAGGGCGACTCGGCCCAGGGCGTATCCACCACTGCATGCGTTCGGTGGGCATGGCCGAACGGGCGCTGGAGCTGATGTGCAAGCGCTCCGTCGAGCGCACCGCGTTCGGCCGGCCGCTGGCGCGCCTGGGCGGCAACGTCGACAAGATTGCCGACTCGCGCATGGAAATCGACATGGCCCGGCTGCTGACCCTGAAGGCGGCCTACATGATGGACACGGTCGGCAACAAGGTCGCGCGCAGCGAGATCGCTCAGATCAAGGTGGTGGCACCGAACGTGGCCTTGAAGGTGATCGACCGGGCCATCCAGATGCACGGTGGGGCAGGGGTAAGTGGCGATTTCCCGCTGGCGTACATGTATGCCATGCAGCGCACCCTGCGTTTGGCCGATGGGCCGGATGAAGTGCACCGGGCGGCGATCGGCAAGTTTGAGATCGGCAAGTATGTGCCGGAGCAGATGCTGCGCAGCAGCCGATAAAAGCGCGCGCATAGAACGATCCTACGCGCTGCGTGGCCCTCTAACCGACATAAGCAACGTTTAGAGTCAGAACAGGAGCGCTGCCAGGCTCCTTGTCCGGCTAATTACTCGGGGCAGCGCATGAAGGCAATGGACACAGCTACAGCCAGACGCAAAGGGGTCACGCTGCGTGCGACGGTCATCTACCGCAAGGACGGGGAGGTGCTGTTTGTGCGCAAGCGCAATTCAAAGTGGAACTTGCCGGCTGGTAGAGTCGAGCGAAACGAGACGCCACTGCGAAGGCATATGGAGCGGCTTGAAGTCGCTCCTGCAGCCGGGCCACATCCGGCTCTGAGGCTGGATGATGAGGTCGAACAGCTCCAGTACGCAATATCTGCAAGGTATTGGGCTTAACTTCAAACCCGCAATTTGGGGTCTTCCTCCGTATTAACACCCTTGCTTTCACCAGGAACCACCTGCTCCAGATGCGCTTCACCTACCGCTGGCTTCTCCCCCCGCGTCCTGACCAGCGACACCACCACCCCACCTAGCAACAGACCAAACGTCACTCCCAACGACAACAACGCCGGCACTTTGCCCACCATGCCGTGGTAGAAGATCTTGCACCCAATGAAGATCAGCACCAGCGCCAACGCATACTTGAGATAAACAAACCGGTGCATCAATGACGACAAGGCAAAGTACAACGACCGCAGCCCCAGAATGGCAAAGATGTTCGAGGTGTAGACAATGAATGGGTCCTGGGTAATGGCAAAGATCGCCGGCACGCTATCAACGGCAAACACCAGATCAGCCAGCTCGATCAGCACCAGCGCCAGAAACAGCGGTGTGGCGTAACGCAGGGCCTTGCTCTCGCCCGGCGGCGTGAGGCGCACGAAAAAGTGTGAGCCATGAATCTGGTCGGTCACGCGCATGTGCCGCCTGACGAATTTCAATACCGGGTTGTTGGCCAGGTCGACGTGGCTGTCTTCTTTCGACAGGGCCATCTTTACCCCGGTGAACAGCAGGAAGGCGCCGAAGATGTACAACACCCATTCGAAGTTCTGCACCAGTGTCGCGCCCACGCCGATCATGATTGCGCGCAGCAGCACCACGCCGAGGATGCCCCAGAACAACACCCGGTGCTGGTAGCGGCGGGGGATGGCGAAAAAGCCGAAGATCATCGCCATGACGAACACGTTGTCCATCGACAGCGATTGCTCGACCAGGAACCCGGTGTAGAACTCCAGTGCCGATTGCGCGCCCAGCTGGTACCAGACCCATGCGCCGAACAGCACGCCCACGCTGAAATAGCCTGAGTAAAGCAGCAGGCTCTCACGCATTTCGATTTCGCGGTCCTGGCGGTGCAGCACCCCCAGGTCGAGTACCAGCAGGCCGATGACGATGGCCATGAACACCAGCCACAACCAGGTGCTGGTGCCGAGAAAGGGCGTTGTGAGGAATGTGTGTAGAGCCGTCATGAGCCCCTCCTTGATTGTCGACGTTGCATGGCAACAGTGATCCGACATGGCGGCGCGGTAGCCGTCAGAGGGGCCCGGTATCACATGGGTTTCAGCCTAGCCCCATTTCCCGGTGGTGCCGAATGGCGCGCTGTTACAAAATTTTGCTCGGCCTCAATATACCCACACCTCCACCCGGCGGTTGCGCAAGCGCCCCTGTTCCAGGTCGTTGCCCGCCACCGGTAGTTCATCCCCCATGCCGGCCACCTCCAGCACTTCGACACCACCGCGCGCCAGTTCCCGGCGCACTGCCTGGGCCCGCAGGCGCGAGAGCAGGGCGGCGCGGCCTGGTGTTTCCTTAGGGTCGCCAAAGCCCACCAGCACTGCCTTGCGCTGCAGCTTGCCGGCCTGGCGCAGGTAGTCGGCCACACGCTGTACGTCGCGCAGCGCTTTGTTGTCGAGGTTGGCGCTGCCTTCTTGAAAGCGGAAGTTGACGCTCAGGCGTTGCGCCTGCTGCGCGAGGTTGCGATAGCGCGGTGGCATGTCGGCCTGCGCGGGCACCGGCAGCGACTTGATCTGCTGCGAAACGAACCCTTGCTCGGCGACGATGGCCTGGCCGGCCGGGCTTTGCGCGAACTCGGCCAGGGCCTTGGCCTGGGGTTTGGCATTGGTGGGCAGATAGAAGTACAGCCGCCGCGACAGCGGGTAGTCCTCGCTGGCCACCCATGGGCGCTCTGGCAGCATGGCGGGGGCGTCGCCTTCGGCAATTGCCAGTACCTTGGCGCCGTGTACCGCCGCCAGGCTGCTGAAACCGATGCCCTGGCGATCCGCGCCGACCTGCTCGGCCAACGCATCGCTGGATTCGAAGCGCAGCGCCCGTTCTGCCAGTTCGCCATCGTGCGGTTCCAGTACCAACGCCTTGAAGGTTTCAAAGGTGCCGGAGCGGTCATCGCGGGCATACAGGTGGATCGCGCCACCCACCACGCCCAACTGTTCCCACTGCTGGATCTGCCCGGAGAAGATCTGCGCCAGCTGTTCGGTGGTCAGCTGCGGCAAGGGGTTGTCGGGGTGGACGATCACCGCCACGCCATCCAGGCCGATGACCTGCTCGGCACTGGCCGCGCGCAGGTCACCCAGCGCCTTGAGCTGGCGCACTTCGGCCTCGCTGATGGGGCGTGAGGCGGCGGCCAGGTCGGCCTCGCCACGGCCAAGCGCGGCAAAGCCGGTGCTCGACCCGTGCGCCGCGATGTCGATACGCAGTGGTTGGCCCTTGGCATCCACGGCGGTGATCACGGTCTCGTTGGCCACCGCGCCGGGGTTCTGCTCGATGGCGGTTGCATGCTGCGCCCACAGTTGCCCTTTTACCAGCGCAGGCAGCAGGGCCGCGCCGATGGTGTTGGAGCCTTGCACGCGCAGGTGCACCGGCTCGGCGAAGGCCGCAAGGGGGAACAGGGGAAGCAGCAGGAGCAGCAGGCGGAGCATGCCGGGTAACCTTTGGCATAGAGTTGCCCGGCAGATTACGACGGTAGCGTGACCGAAATGTGACGGTCAGGCAGCGCCCAGTACATCGACAATGGCCTGCCCGACTGCCTGCGTCGAACGGCTGCCGCCCATGTCGGGGGTGGTTTCACCTTTGGCGATGACCGCCTCGATGGCCCGCAGGATGTCATCGTGCGCCGCCTGGTAGCGGTTGTCGGGCGCCGCCTTGCCAAGGAACTCGAGCATCATCGCACCGGACCAGATCATGCCGATCGGGTTGGCGATGTGCTTGCCGGCGATGTCCGGTGCCGAGCCGTGCACCGGCTCGAACAGCGACGGGAACCTGCGCGAGGGGTTGAGGTTGGCTGAGGGCGCAATGCCGATAGTGCCGGTGCAGGCGGGGCCCAGGTCGGAGAGAATGTCGCCGAACAGGTTCGACGCCACCACCACGTCGAAGCGCTCCGGCTGCAGCACGAAGCGTGCGCAGAGGATGTCGATGTGCTGCTTGTCCCAGCTGATCTCCGGGTAGTGCCGGGCCACGGCGGCCGTGCGCTCATCCCAGTAAGGCATGCTCACGGCCATGCCGTTGGATTTGGTGGCCGACGTGACATGCTTGCGCGGGCGGCTTTGCGCGAGTTCGAAGGCGTATTCGAGAATGCGGTCGACACCGCGACGTGTGAACACAGATTCCTGCAGGACGATTTCGTTGTCGGTGCCTTCGAACATGCGCCCACCCAACGACGAGTACTCACCCTCGGTGTTTTCCCGCACCACCACGAAGTCGATGTCACCCGGCTGTTTGCCCGCCAGCGGGCAGGGCACACCGGGGAACAGGCGCACCGGGCGGATGTTCACGTACTGGTCGAAGTCGCGGCGGAACTTCAGCAGCGAACCCCACAGGGAAATATGGTCGGGCACCTTGTCCGGCCAGCCCACGGCGCCGAAGTACAATGCGTCAAAGCCCTTGAGTTGGTCGAACCAATCGTCCGGCATCATCTGGCCGTGGGCCAGGTAGTAGTCGCAACTGGCCCATTCGAAAAATTCGAACGCCAGGTCCAGGCCGTGCTTGCGCGCTGCGGCCTCGAGCACGCGGATGCCTTCGGGCAGTACTTCGTTGCCGATGCCGTCACCGGGGATGGCGGCGATTTTGAATGTCTTGGTCATGGGCCTACCTTGTGTCTGGGGTGCTGAGGTAGTCCATGCTATAAGGCTGCAATTCAGAGATAATCATCGGCTTCATGGATTCTTAGTGTACGTAATGTGAATAATCTGCCCAGCCTCGACGATCTCGAAATCTTCCTGCAGGTGGCCCGGCGCGCCAGCTTTGCGGCGGTGGCCGAAGCGCGCGGCATGTCGGCCGCGTTCGTCAGCAAGCGTATTCGCCAGCTCGAAGCGGACTTGGGCGTGCGCCTGCTGCATCGCACCACCCGGCGGGTGACAGTGAGCGAGGAGGGCGAGCGCGTCTACCAATGGGCGCAGCAGATGTTCGAGGCGCTGCAACGCATGGGCGATGACTTGGACGCCGGCCAGCGCGAGCCGGCCGGGCAGTTGCGCATCGCCAGCAGCCTGGGCCTGGGCCGGCGCATGGTGGCGCCGGCGTTGTCGGAACTGGCGGCGCGTTACCCACGGCTGGACATTCGCCTGGATGTGCATGATCGCCTGGTAGACCTGGTTGCCGAGGGCATCGACCTGGACATCCGCGTGGGCGATACCATCGCGCCGAACCTGATCGCCAAGCGCCTGGCGCGTAACCGGCGAGTCTTGTGCGCGTCGCCTGATTATCTGGCCCGGCGCGGCACGCCTAAAACCCTGGCCGACCTGGCTGGCCACGACTGCCTGGTGATCAAGGAACGTGATCACCCCTTCGGGTTATGGCATCTACAAGGGCCGGAGGGGGAGGAGAGCGTGCGGGTAACTGGCGCGTTGTCGAGCAACCACGGCGAGGTGGTGCACCAGTGGTGCCTGGACGGGCGCGGGATCGTGCTGCGGTCGTGGTGGGATATTAACGACAGCCTCGGCGATGGCCGGCTGGTGCAGGTGCTGGAGGGGTATCAGCAGGCGGCGGACATCTGGGCGGTGTACACCGCACCGCTGGCGGGCTCTGCCAAGGTGCGGGTGGCGGTGGCATTCTTCCGGCAGTATTTCGCCGACCGGTATCGCTTGCCAGAAGGCTGAACCCCCTCGCTGCAGGGTAGCCCTAGGTGTGCGGAACCTGCTTGGGCAACGCGCCACCGGCGTACTGCGGCTTTAGGTGCCCTTGCTCATCCAGCAGGTAGGCATCCATCACCTCGCGCACAACAGGCCCCGCCACACGGCCGCCGGCCTCGCCGTTCTCGATCATCACCGCCACCACCACGCTGGGGTGGTCGGCGGGGGCGAAGCCGACGAACAGGGCGTTGTCGCGGTGGCGCTCCAGGGTCTTGTTGCGGTTGTAGCGTTCACCCTGCTTGATTGCCACCACCTGCGCCGTGCCGCTCTTGCCGGCAATGCGGTACTGGGCGCCAGCGGCGGCGGCACGGGCGATGCCGCGCGGGTCGTGCATGACCATCTGCATGCCTTGGTTGACCTGGTCCCAGGCATGCCGGTCATGCAGCACGATGTCGGGCATCGGGTTGGGGTCGACCGGGGTCTCGCCACCCACGGTCATGGCCAGGTGCGGGCGGTGCCACACACCTTTGCTGGCCAGCAGGCTGGTGGCCTGGGCCAGCTGAAGCGGGGTGACCTGCATGTAGCCCTGGCCAATGCCGAGGATCAACGTTTCGCCTGGGAACCACGCCTGACGGCGGGTGGCGCGCTTCCATTGGGCCGAGGGCATCAGCCCGGCGGCCTCTTCGTTCATGTCCAGCGAGACCTTTTGGCCGAGGCCGAATTCAGCCATGTAGTCGTGCAGCCGGTCGATGCCCAGCTTGTGCGCCAGGTCGTAGAAGTAGGTGTCGTTGGAGCGCATGATGGCGGTGTACATGTCCACCCAGCCATCGCCGCTGCGGTTCCAGTTGCGGTACTTGTGCGCGTAGTTGGGCAGCTCGTAGTAGCCGGGGTCGAACACCCGGTTGGCGGGGGTGATCACGCCGCTGTCGAGGCCGGCGATAGCCACTTCCGGCTTGACCGTCGAGCCCGGCGCGTACAGCCCGCGCAGTACGCGGTTGAACAGCGGCCGGTCGATCGAGTCGCGCAGGGCGGCATACTGCTTGAAGCTGATGCCTTTTACGAACAGGTTGGGGTCGAAGCTTGGGTTGCTGACCATTGCCAGCACGTCGCCGTTGGCCGGGTCGAGCACCACCACCGAGCCACGGCGGTCACCCAGGGCCTTCTCGGCGGCCACCTGCAGGTGGCTGTCGATGCTGAGGATGATGTCCTTGCCAGGGATCGGGTCCTGGTGGTTGAGCACGCGCATCACCCGGCCCTGGGCGTTGGTCTCGACTTCTTCATAGCCGACATGGCCATGCAGCTGGGCTTCGTAAAAATGTTCGATGCCGGTTTTGCCGATCGACTGGGTGCCGCGGTATTCGGTGCTGTCGAGGGTCTTGGCTTCTTTTTCGTTGATGCGCCCCACATAGCCGACCGAATGGGCGAAGTGCTCGGCCAGCGGGTACTCGCGAATGAACTGCGGCTCGACGTCCAGGCCGGGCAGGCGGAACTGGTTGACCGCCACCAGGGCGATCTGCTCCTCGGTCAGGCCAACCATCAGGGTGACCGGTTCAAAGGGCTTGCGGCCGCGGCGCAGGTCCTTGTCGAACTGCTTGCGGTCGTCTTCGTTCAGTCCAAGGACCTGCGCCAGGGTATCGAGTACCTTGGCCGAGTCGCCGGCGCGCTCGCGGGTCATGGTCAGGTCGAAGCTGGGCTTGTTGTCGGCCAGCACCACGCCATTGCGGTCGTAGATCAGCCCGCGCTCGGGGGCGATGGGCAGCACGTGTACACGGTTGTTTTCCGATACCGCAGTCTGCTGATCGTGTTGCAGCACCTGCAGCACGTACAGTCGGCCGACCAGGACGGCGACCAGGCTGAAGACCAGGGCCGCGCAGGCCAATAGCCGGCGGTTGACCAGGTTCTTTTCCTTTTCGTGGTCCTTGAGGGGGATCGGTTGCGGCATGGGCAGCTCTGAAGGGTGGCGGTGTTGCCCCGCGAATGGGCTGCGCAGCGGCCCCAGGGGCCGGCGATGCTACGCAACCTGGCACCCACCCTCAAGGCGAGTACTACTGGGCGACCTGCAAGGTTGGCCCCTTCGCCCCGCCATCAGTGCGTCCACAGCCAACATGAAGATTTGTTCATGCGCCTTCAGGCCAAGGTAAGGAAAGGCATTCGCGCTTCGCCATGGCAATCGGCTGCAGACAACGCAAAAGCAATCGACGTGTACTAGGGTAAAGCAGTGCTCCGTGCACTGCGCTGTTCGATCGCGCTCCTGAGGCCTGGGCACCCACAGGTTCGATTGAGCGGTAATAGGGCTACCTGGAGAATCCGATGGTACCTATTCCTGTCAAACGGGACTTCAACCGTGCGCTGCTGGACGTATTCATTCGTGCCGGTTTGATCGCCGCGCTGGTGGTCACCTGCTACGAAGTCTTCCGCCCGTTCCTTGGCCTAATGCTCTGGGCCGTTATCCTGGCGATCACGTTCTATCCCTTGCACGGCCGCTTGCGCCAGCGGCTCGGGCTCAAGGCCGGGCATGCTGCCAGCCTGATCGTGGTGGTCACTTTGCTGATCCTCATGGTGCCTATCTACTTGCTGGCAGTGTCCATCGGTGAGTCGGTGGGCGCGGGTTTCGAGCTTTTTGAGAGTGGCGCGTGGCACATTCCGCCGGCCAACCCCGAGGTGCAGACCTGGCCGCTGATCGGGCCGCGGCTGTTTACCCTGTGGCAGCAGGCCACGACCGATGCAACCGGCCTGGTGCAAGGGGTGGCGCCCCACCTCAAAGGCGTTGGCATGGTCGTGCTGAGCAAGCTGGCTGGGGTGGGCACGGGCTTTCTGCTGTTTGTCGGCGCGCTGATCCTGTCGGGCGTCGTCATGGCCTATGGCGACAACGGCGAGCGCAGCGCCATGCGCATCGGCACGCGCATATCCGGCCCGGAGCGCGGCCCGCAGATCGCCGCGTTGTGTACCGCAACCATCCGCGCGGTGGCCCAGGGCGTGGTGGGCATCGCCTTCGTGCAGATGGTGCTGGTGGGCGTCGGTTTCGTGGTCATGGGCATCCCCGGTGCGGGGTTGCTGGCCATCGTGGTGCTGTTGCTGGGCATCATGCAGCTGCCGGTACTGCTGATTACCTTGCCGGTGGTGTGCTTCGTGTTCTTCACCGAAGGCGTCAGCGTCGCCAGCGTGGTCTTCGCCGTGTACAGCGTGCTGGCGGGCATGGCTGACAACGTGCTCAAACCGTTGCTGCTGGGGCGTGGGGTGAACGTGCCGATGCCAGTGGTGCTGATCGGTGCCCTGGGTGGCATGGTCGCCGGCGGCTTCATCGGTTTGTTCATCGGGCCGGTGATCCTGGCGGTGGGTTACATGCTGTTCTGGCAGTGGGTCAATGACGGGCCTGGCGACAGCCCGCGAGTGGGTGCGCCATGAGTGCCACTGATGACGAGCGCACAGTGCACAGGAACGATGACGTGATCATTTGTGAATACTGCGATGCCGTCTATCAGCGTGCACCTCTGCAACGCCGCCAGCGTGCGGTGTGCCTGCGCTGCGGTGGCGTGCTGTACCGCCACAACCCGTTGACCGTGCAACAGCGGCTGGCCCTGTGCGTGACCGGGGGCGTGCTGCTGGCATTCGCCAACGCGTACCCGGTAATGACCATCAGCATGGGTGGCTTGAGCAATTCGGCAACCTTGTGGGACTCGGTGCTGGTCCTCAGTCACGGCAGCATCACGTTCATTGCCCTGGTGCTGGCGCTGGCGATCATCTTCGCCCCGGTGTTGCAGATTGCCCTGTTGTGCTGGGTGCTCGGGTTCGCCGTGGGCGGGCGCCGCGCACCCGGGTTTGCCAGCTGCATGTGGGCGTTGGAAGGTCTGCGGCCCTGGAGCATGCTGGAGGTGTGCCTGCTCGGTGCGATGGTTGCGGTGATCAAGCTGGCCGGCCTGCTCGATGTGATTCCGGGTATCGGGCTGATCGCCCTGGCGGCGCTCAGCGTGTTGCTGCTCTTCATCGCTGGCCGCGATATCCGCGATTTGTGGGCGCAGGTATGAGCGCCCCGGCGCTGGCCGACGAGCTGAACCTGTGCCTGTGCCATGGTTGCGGGCAGGCCTGTGACTTGCGCCGTGGCCAACACCACTGCGAGCGCTGTGGCGCGCCATTGCACCGGCGCAAGGCCAACCCCATTGCCCGTGGCTGGGCCTTCCTGGTTGCCGCACTGATCTTCTACATACCGGCCAATGCGCTGCCGGTGATGAACACCGAGATGCTCGGACAGGGCAGTGACAGCACCATCGTTGGGGGCGTGCTGGAGTTCTGGGAGGCCGGCGCCTGGGACATTGCCCTGATCATCTTCATCGCCAGCATCGGCGTGCCGGCGATCAAGTTCGTGTCTCTCGCGCTGTTGCTGTTCACCGCCCAGCGTCGCAGCCAATGGGCACGGCGGCAGCGTTCGCAGTTGTTTCGCTGTGTCGAGCTGATCGGCTACTGGTCGATGCTCGATGTCATGGTGGTGGCGCTGGTGGCTGCGCTGGTGCAACTGCGCGGGCTGGGCACCATCGAGCCGCGCCCCGGCATTCTGTTCTTCGGCCTGGTGGTGGTGCTGACCATGCTTTCGGCCATGAGCTTCGACCCACGTCTGATCTGGGACGACCATTCACACCACGGGGAGCATGGCGATGGCGCTGGAGACTGAAAACCCTGCCGGGCCCGGCCAGGCCCAGGTGCGCACACGGCGCTTCAGCGTCTCGCTGGTGTGGATCGTGCCGGTGCTGGCGCTGCTGGTCGGCGCTTCGCTGGTGGTGCGCAACTGGATGGAGCAAGGGCCGGTGATCACCATTTCGTTTCGCAGCGGCGAGGGCCTGGTGGCGCACAAGACCCAGGTGCGTTACCGCAGTGTGGTGATCGGCGAAGTGACCACGGTGGAGTTGACCGAAGATCGCAAGGGCGTGGTGGCCAAGGTCGAATTGTCGAAAGAGGCAGAGTCGTTCGCCACCGATGGCGCGCGCTACTGGGTGGTGCGCCCGCGTATCGGCGCCGGTGGCATCTCGGGGATCGACACGTTGCTGTCGGGCAGCTTCATCGGCGCCGATGCCGGTGAGTCGAAAAAGCCTGAAAAAAACTTTGTCGGGCTCGAGTCGCCGCCGCCCATTACCTATGGCGAGAAAGGCAAGCGCTTCGTGCTCAGCGCCAACGACCTGGGCTCCCTGGATATCGGCTCATCGATCTATTTCCGCCGCATCCCGGTGGGCGAGGTGGTGTCCTATGCGATCAAGCCCGATGGCAAGGGCGTGGACATCGATATCTTCGTGCAGGCGCCCTACGACGCGTTCGTCACGCTCGACTCGCGGTTCTGGAACGCCAGCGGCATCGACATGCAGATCGGTGCAAACGGGCTGAAGGTCGAGACACAGTCGCTGTCGTCGATCCTGATGGGCGGCCTGGCTTTTGGCACGCCTGAATATGCCGCGCCAGCGGACCCCGCCGTCGATCAGCAGGCTTTCGAGCTGTTCGCCGACCGCGATGCGGCCCTGGCTCCGCCGACCGGCAGCCCACAGTACTTGCGCCTGCGCTTCGACCAGTCGATGCGTGGGTTGTCGGTGGGGGCACCGGTCGAGTTCAAGGGCGTGGAGTTCGGCCGGGTGACGTCGATCACGCTGGATTACGACCCGAAGAAACAGATTTTCCCGGTGGTGGTCGATGCGGCTATCTACCCGCAGCGCCTGGGCCCGGTGCACCAGAAAATGCTCAAGGTGTTCAAGCACACCGAGGGCGACGCGGCGGGCGCCCGGCAGCTGATCGGCACGTTCGTCGAGCACGGCCTGCGTGCCCAGGCGCGCAGTGGCAACCTGATCACCGGGCAGATGTTCATTTCGCTGGACTTCTACCCGGATGCGCCCAAGGTCACCTTCGACATGAGTGCCGACCCCATCGTCATCCCTACCGTGCCCGGCAGCCTGGAAAAGCTCCAGGAACAGTTGCAGGGGGTGCTTGATCGCATCGGCAAGCTGCCGCTCGAAAGCATCGCCGGCAACCTGGACGGCACGTTGCGCGAGTTGCGCAGTGCGGCCAAACGGGTTGATGGGCAAACCTTGCCGGGCCTTACGACCACGTTGGATGAACTGCAGAAGACCCTGCGCACGGCCAATTCGGCGATCGCCGAAAACTCGCCGCAGCGCGAGAAGCTCGGCGACACGCTGCAGGAGCTGGAACGCATGTCACGCTCGTTGCGCGACCTGGCGGACTACCTTGGCCGTCACCCCGAATCGCTCATTCGCGGCCGGCCAAAAGCCGCAGGCGCGGACGATGTGAAACCCTGAGCACGCCCCAAGGAGTGAGAGCCGATGCGCACACTGCCTACCCTGATGCTGGCCACGCTGGTGGTGCTGACCGCGGGCTGTCGCAGCGCGCCCAATAACTACCACACCCTGGTCGCTGCGCAGCCGAGCCATGACGCCGGTGAAAAGATCCTGGTCGAGCGGGTCAGCCTGCCGCCGCAGGTGGACCGCCCGCAGCTGGTGATACGTCAGGGCGCAAGCGGGCTGGTGATCCTCGAAACCGAATGGTGGGGGGCCAACCTGGTGGATGAGTTCCGCAGCGCCTTGCAGGACCAGTTGGGCGGTCCGGTTGGCGGGGCAGCCGGGGCAATGTTGCGGGTGGATGTGCAGCGTTTTGACTCGATCCCAGGCCAATACGCGCTGCTCGAAGCGGTGTGGCGGCTCAAACGCCCGGGGCAAAACGAGATGACCTGTCGGACCTCGGTGCAGACCCCGGCGCAGAACAGCATCGGCAGCCTGGTGGGCGCCCAGCAGGTCAATCTGCAGAAGCTGGCCAGCGCCGTGCGTGCCAGCGCATCAGGTTGCCCGAGGTCGTAAAGGGCCGCGCTCAACGCAATCCGGGGCGCCTGGTCCGTGCGGGGCCCGCGCCTGTTGCGCAGGTTATGTGCACCCGGGGCAGGTTTCCGCTAGAATGCACGCCGGGTGCTAGCTGCGCGAAGCAGTGATGCAGGTTAAATAACTACGCAGGTCGGGCCGCCTGCGGGAGTGTTTGCGCCCATGCAAAAACATGTAATGCCCCGCGCCCAGCGCATCGCCTTGCGCGCGTTCGCCAACCTGGAGCGCTTTCTGCACATTGAAGCGGTGAGCGGTATCGTGCTGCTGATCGCCGCCGTGGCCGCGCTGATCTGGGCTAACTCGCCCGCCGCCGACAGCTACGACGCCCTCTGGCACACGCCCATCACCTTCGGCATCGGCTCGCTGGTGTATTCGCAATCCCTGCACTTCTGGATCAACGATGGCCTGATGACCATCTTCTTCCTGGTGGTCGGCATGGAAATCCGCCGCGAAATCCATGAAGGTGCGCTGTCCAGCCTGCGCCAGGCCACGTTGCCGATGGCCGCAGCTGTCGGCGGGGTGGCCGTGCCCGCGCTGATCTACCTGGCGTTCAACCATGGCCCTGCCGACCATCAAGGCTGGGCAGTGCCCACCGCCACCGACATCGCGTTTGCGGTGGGGGTGCTGGCGCTGCTGGGCAAGTCGATCCCTTCCAATGTGCGGGTGTTTCTGCTGGCGCTGGCGATCATCGATGACATCATCGCCGTGCTCATCATTGCCTTCTTCTACTCCGGTGGCCTCGATTACAACGGCCTGGGTGTTGCCGCAATCGGCCTGCTGCTGGTGCTCGGCCTGCAGAAGATCGGTGTCGGCTCGGCCTACGCCTATATCATCCCCGGCTTCATCACCTGGCTGGGTGTCTTGATGACCGGCGCTCACCCCACCTTGGCGGGCGTGGCCCTGGGCCTGATGACGCCGGTCAAGGCGATGCCGCTGAGCGAGCGCCCGCTTGAGGCTGTCAGCCGCTTCACTGACGACTTGCTTGGCCGCGCCAAAGCACCGGAGCGCGACGCCAGCCAGCTCATGAGCCCGCTGAAACACCTGCGCCTGGCCCAGCGTGAACTGGTGCCGCCGGTGACCCGCGTGCAAGGCAACCTGCACCCTTGGGTGGCCTACGCGATCATGCCGCTGTTCGCCCTGGCCAACGCCGGTGTCGGTTTGTCGGGGGTGGACCTGTCTGCCGACGGGCCGTTCTGGGTGATGGTCGCCGTCGCCGTCGCACTGGTCGCCGGCAAGCCGTTGGGCATTGTCAGCGTCAGCTGGCTGATGGTACGCCTGGGCTGGTGTGCGCTGCCGGCAGGCGTCACCTGGCGCGGCATCACCCTGATCGGGCTGTTGGCGGGTATCGGCTTCACCATGTCCATCTTCATTGCCAACCTGGCCTTCGCTGACCCTGGGGCCTTGGGCGCGGCGAAACTTGGCGTGCTGTCGGGCTCCGTCACCGCTGCGGTGATTGGCTTGGCATGGGGTGTCTGGAGCCTGCGCAAGGCAGCCTCCACTGTGCGGGCGCAAGCACACTGATGCCAGCACCCCGCTGAATATTTTTCGGGGGGTGCATCCAATCGGCTTCCTGGCGGGTATTACAGGCAGCGCGAATTCGCGCTGTCGATTACTCGCCAGGAGATTTACACCATGAATACTCCCGTTACCCTGCTGATGCTCAGCGGCGGCCTTGTCCTGATTCTGGCTTCGCAAGGCGCCCAGGCTCAATCTTCCATACCAGATGCGGTCAAGGTGCCGGACGGCCACGCCGTCATGCTCGAGACCGTCGGTGTCGGCCAGATCACCTATGAATGCCGTGATAAAGCCAATGCCCCCGGGCAGACCGAATGGACCTTCGTCGGCCCCAAGGCCGTGCTCAATGACAGGGCCGGCAAGCAGGTAGGGGATTACTTCGGGCCGCCCGCCACCTGGCAGGCGAAAGATGGCTCGAAGGTCACCGGCACCCAGTTGGCCATTGCGCCAGCCGCCAAGGGCGATCTGCCTTATCAGTTGGTCCAGGCCAACCCCGCCGAGGGTAAAGGCGCCATGACCGGCGTGAGCTTCATCCAGCGCCTGGCTACCCGTGGAGGCGTGGCGCCGGCAAGTGCGTGCTCGGTGCAGAACAAGGGCGAGCGGAAAATCGTCGACTACCAGGCCGACTACATCTTCTGGGCGGCAAAGTGAGCGTGATGCGCACAGGCATTTGAGCCTCTGACGTCTACGCTCAACGACAACCCCAGCCATTTGGCTGGGGTGCCGTCCAGGGAACTTGCATTGAACTCACCGTTGCCGCTGTTTGATTTTCAAGGTTGCCTTGAGGCTTGCGCGCAGGGTGATCGGCGAGCGCTGCACGCACTCTACGAGGAGGAGGGCGCGCGCTTGCTCGGCGTCGCCCGCCGCATTGCCCGTGATGACGCCACGGCCGAAGATATCCTGCACGATGCGTTTGTGCGTATCTGGACGCGGGCAGCCAGCTTCGACCCCGCCCGGGGCTCGGCGCGTGGCTGGATCTACAGCGTCACCCGGCACCTGGCGCTGAATTTCATACGCGATACTCGGCGCGAAGTCGTGCTCGATGAAGCGGCTTTTTCCAGCATGCCCTTTGCGAGCGATATCGACCTGCAGGCGGACTCGGCGAAGATTCACCGCTGCCTTGAGCAATTGGAGCCTGCACGCAAGCAGTGCATCCTGCATGCCTATGTCGACGGTTGCAGCCATGCCGAGATTGCCGGTTTGCTGAACACGCCGCTGGGCACCATCAAGGCCTGGATCAAACGCAGCCTGAAAGCGTTGCGGGAGTGCATGGGATGAAGACACCGCAGGGTGAACGTGCCGATGACCTCGACGCACTGGCCGGCGAATACGTGCTGGGTACCTTGTCGGCCGAGCAACATGAGGCCGTGCGTCATCGTCTGGAAGTGGATGTGCAGCTGCGTACCGCCGTGGATGCCTGGGAGCAGCGGCTTCTGGCGCTCAATGCACTGGCCGAGCCGGTGGTACCCAGTGCACGGCTATGGAAGCGGATCAACCGCAGCCTCGATGGGCAACGACCCGCACAGCCAGTGCGCTGGTGGCAACGCTTGGCAGTGTGGCAAGGCATGGCCGGCGCCGGTGCGCTGGCCAGCCTGCTGCTGGCATTCTCATTGCTCACAACCCAACCCCCGCCGCCCTCTTATCTGGTGGTGCTGGTTGCGCCGGCTGACAGCGCTGCGGGCTGGGTGGTGCAGGCGAGCGATGCGCGCAACATCCAGTTGATCCCGCTGGGGCAGTTCCCGGTGCCGAGCGACAAGGTGCTGCAGTTCTGGACTAAAGGTGAGCAGTGGCAGGCCCCGGTTTCGCTGGGCTTGGTCAAGCCCGGCGAGCAGTACCGCGTGCCCTCGGATGACCTGCCGCCTTTGGAGCCCAACCAGTTGTTCGAGTTGACCCTGGAGCGGGCGGGCGGCTCGCCGACCGGCCGGCCAACGGGGCCTGTGCAGTTCATCGGCCGAGCGGTGAAGGTGCTGTGACAAGGGCCTGAAAGGGAAGCGGCGCTGGAGCGCCGCCAGGGGTCAATGCACGTGCTCAGGGCGTTTCTTGCGGGGCGCAGGTGCATCGCTGTGGCCCTCGTCGGCCTCGGTGATCGGCACCTCGTTACCGTCGCAGTCGAACAGCTTGCCATCGCGGAAGAAGTCGCCGTCGTTGAGCCCGGCAATGTCGCGGTAGCGCAAGGTGCGTTCGCTGGCGGCAACGAACACCGACTGCTGGTCGGAGTTGCCGGCGCGCAGGTGGTTGAACAGCAGGTTGAGCAGGATTGCCATGATCGCCGCCGAACTGATCCCGGAGTGGAAAATGGTCTCGAACCAGGCCGGGAAGTGGTGGTAGAAGCCCGGCGCTGCAATCGGGATCATGCCGAAGCCGATCGAGGTAGCGACGATGATCAGGTTCATGTTGTTGCGATAGTCCACCTGGGCCAGGGTGCGGATGCCGCTGGCCGCGACGGTGCCGAACAGCACCACGCCGGCGCCGCCGAGCACGGCGGTGGGCACGGCGGCGATCACGCGGCCCATCACCGGCAACAGGCCGAGGGTGACCAGGATCAGGCCGGTGGTGGCCACCACATAGCGGCTCTTCACGCCGGTCACGGCAACCAGGCCGACGTTCTGAGCAAAGGCGCTCTGGGTGAAAGAACCGAACAACGGCGCCAGGGCGCTGGAGATCATGTCGGCGCGCAGGCCGTTACCCAGGCGTTTAGCGTCCACGTTGGTGTCGATGATTTCGCCGACCGCCAGGATGTCCGCCGAGGTCTCGACCATGGTGACCACGATCACGATCAGCATCGAGATGATCGCCGCGACCTGGAACTCGGGCGCGCCAAGCGGCAAAGCCTGCGGCAGTGCCACCAGCGTGCCGTTCAGCACGTTGGAAAAATCAGCCATGCCAAAGGCCACCGCCACCAGCGTGCCGATGACCATCGCCAGCAGGATCGACAGGCGCGAGATGCTGGCGCTGCCCAGTTTGCTGAGCAGCAGCACGGTGGCCAGGGTGAATGCTGCCAAAGCGATGTTGGCGGTGCTGCCAAAATCCGCTGCCTGGCTGTTGCCGCCCATGGCCCAGCGCGCCGTGACCGGCATCAGGGTCAGGCCGATGGTGGTGATGACGATGCCCGTCACCAATGGCGGGAAGTATTTCGTGATGCGCGAGAACAATGGCGTGATCAGCAGCCCGATCAGTGACGCCGCGATCACCGCGCCGAACACCACCGCCAGGCCAATCCGGCCTTCACTGCCGATGATCGCGATCATCGTCGCCACGCCGGCAAAGGACACCCCTTGCACCAGCGGCAGCTGGCAGCCGAAGAAGGGGATGCCCATTGTCTGCAGCAACGTGGCCAGGCCACCGGCGAACTGCGAGGCGGCGATTAGCAGGCCAACGTCTGCCGGCGCCAGGCCGGCCGCCTGGCCGATGATCAGCGGTACGGCAACAATGCCACCATACATCGTCAGCACGTGCTGCAGCCCGTAGGCCAGGTTGGCGCCAACGCCGAGGTTCTCGTCTTCGGGACGAGGTGTAGCGGGTGAAGTCATGGTGAGTAGCTCGCTTTTGTTTTTTTAATGCGTCTAACAGCACGGTTTCAGTCGCGGTGGGTGAACGTTTACCTGCGGCTTGGCCGTTGCGCGCAGTGCAGCGCGCAATGGCCTGGTTGTCTTACTCGCCGATGACTAGCTGACGGGCCAGCTGATTGTGGCGCTCCAGTACCCGGGGCAGGTCGACGGTGGTGATGCGGCCATCGTTGACCACCACACGGCCGTTGATCACGCTGGTATGGACCTGGGTCGGGGTGCAGAACACCAGCGCCGCCAGCGGGTCGTGGTGTGCGCCTGCGTAAGACACATGGCCGAGGTCGAAGGCGACCAGGTCGGCGACCATGCCCGGTGCCAAGGCACCGATGTCATTACGGTTGAGCACCTTGGCGCCGCCCAGCGTGGCGATTTCCAGCGCTTCGCGTGCGGTCATCGCATCAGGGCCGAAACCGACACGCTGCAGCAGCAGCGCCTGGCGCACTTCGCCGATCATGCTGGCGCCGTCGTTGGAGGCCGAACCGTCGACGCCCAGGCCCACCGGTACACCGTGGTCGCGCATCTTGCGGATCGGCGCGATGCCCGAGGCCAGGCGCATGTTCGAGCAGGGGCAGTGGGCCACGCCGGTGCCGGTGCGGGCGAACAGTTCGATGCCGTGCTGGTCCAGTTGCACGCAGTGGGCGTGCCACACATCATGGCCGACCCAGCCCAGGTCCTCGGCATACTCGGCCGGGGTCATGCCGAACTTTTCACGGCTGTAGGCAATGTCGTTGACGTTCTCGGCCAGGTGGGTGTGCAGCGACACCCCGTAATTGCGCGCCAGCACCGCGGCTTCGCGCATCAGGTCACGGCTGACCGAAAACGGCGAGCAAGGCGCTACCACCACCCGCAGCATCGAGCCATGGCTGGCGTCGTGGTAGTCCTCGATCAGGCGCTGCGACTCCTTGAGGATGTCGCTTTCCTTTTCCACCACCGAATCCGGCGGCAGCCCGCCCTGGCTGCGGCCGACACTCATGCTGCCGCGCGCGGCGTGGAAGCGCATGCCGATTTCGCCGGCAGCGTGAATGCTGTCGTCGAGCTTGCAGCCGTTGGGGTAGATGTACAGGTGGTCGCTGGAGGTGGTGCAGCCGGAAAGGATCAGCTCGGCCATCGCAGTCTGGGTCGACACTGCGATCATCTCGGGCGTCAGCCGTGCCCAGATCGGGTACAGGTTGGTCAGCCAGTTGAACAGCTCGCCGTCCTGGGCCGCCGGCACCACGCGAGTGAGGCTCTGGTACATGTGGTGGTGGGTGTTGACCAACCCCGGGATGACCACCTTGCCGGTCATGTCGAGGATTTCGTCAGCGTGCTGGGGCAGTTCGTCGCTGGGGCCAACCTGCTTGATCAGGTTGTCTTCGATGTACACGCCACCACGGCGGATCTCGCGGCGCTCGCCGTCCATGGTAACCAGCAGTTCGGCGTTTTTTATCAGTAAAGTCTTGGGCATTGGTGTTCCTTTCCCGTGAGGGACGGGTTGCAATCTGTTTGTTCAGACACCCGGTTTTCGATGAGAGCCTGTCCCTGGAAACCAGGCGCTGTGTGGAAAACACGGCGTGGGTTGCAGGGTAGGTCAGAGCACCAGCGCGCGCGTCGAAGCCGCCGAGGCACATAGGCTCGGCGTGAGGCGAAGGGTGGGGCACTGGGAGAACGCAATAGCGGCGAATGCGAGGATTCGCGCTGGGGGCTCGGAGGGGGCGAGCAGGTAGGGGTAATGCATGGCTTTAGCCTGTCGCAATACGCAGCGGCGATTACCACTGTCGTAGGCGCGGGGGTAATGTAACCAGGAATGTCGGTTTTTGTATACGAAAAAATGGGAGGGTTGGCAGGTCCCCGTCCCCAACACAAAAAAAAGAGGCCCGCAGGCCCCTTCGAGGAAACTGGGTTCGCGCTTACGCCGTTTCGACCTTGCGCGGCGCCATGAAGTACAGCCACACCAGCGCAATGAAATACATCGCCGGGATCAGGGTGAACAGCACGGCATAGTTGTTATGGGTGATGGTCAGCACGCTGCCGACGATCTGCGTCATGAACATCCCGCCGATGGCCGCGCACATGCTGCCGAAGCCGAACACCGTACTCACCAGGTGCTTGGGTGTGTAGTCCATCAGCAGGCTCCAGATGTTCGCCGTCCAGGCCTGGTGCGCACCAACCGCCACGGCAATGGCCAGCACGGCAATCCACAGGTCACTGGCATGGGCGGCGAACGTCACGCTGACGATCGTGCAGGCGAAGATCAGCATCGAAATCAGGCGTGCCCGCGTGGCGCGCACGCCGCGGCCGATCAGCCACGACGAGAGAATCCCGCCGCCGATGCTGCCGACGTCGGCCGTCAGCCAGATGAGGATCAGCGGGATGCCCATCTGGGTGACGCTGATGCCCAGGTTGTACTGCTGGTTGAGAAACGGTGGCAGCCAGTACAGGTAGAACCAGAACACCGGCGCGGTGATCGCGAACGCCACGGCAAAGGCCCAGGTGCCGCGCATGCGCAGGATGCGGCTGAAGGGCACGCGTACGGCCTCGGGCTCCGACTCTTGCTGGATGTAGTCCAGCTCGCTCTGGCGCACGGTCGGGTGCTCTTCGGGGTTGAAGTACTTGAGGCCCCAGAAAATCACCCAGACCAGGCCCAGGCAGCCCATGGCGATGAAGGCGGCCTGCCAGCCCCAGGCGGCGAGGATCACCGGCAGTAGCGCCGGGGTGATCATGGCGCCGACATTGGTGCCGGCGTTGAACAGCCCGGTGGCGATGGCCCGTTCACCGGCAGGGAACCACAGGCGCGTGGTCTTCACGCAGGCCGGGTAGTTGGCGGCCTCGGTCAGGCCGAGGATGAACCGGCAGACCATGAAGCCGGCGGCCGAGGTGGCCAGGCCGTGTGCGCCGGTGGCCAGGCTCCAGAGCAGCACCGCGACGAAGAAGGCGCGTTTCACGCCCACTTTGTCGATTAGCCGGCCTTGCAGCAAGAAGCCGATGGCGTAGCCCACCTGGAACCAGAAGTTGATGTTGGCGTAGTCCATCGCCGTCCAGCTCATGTCCTTGGCCAGCATGGGCTGCATGATGCCGAGGGCGGCGCGGTCGATGTAGTTCAGGGTGGTGGCGAAGAACACCAGGGCGAGCATGCCCCAACGCGTCTTGCCGACGGCAAAGGCGCCGCGAATCTTGCTGCCCATGGAAGCATGGGGAATCGGAGGCATGGCGGATGTACCTGTTTCTTGAAATTGTAATGAGCTGCTGGATGCATCTAGCTCGCGGTTTTGGCTCAAGGCAGGGAGCAATCGCGAGGCCGTGGCATGGTGAGCAGAGAAACCCGGAGCGTCAATGCCAAGTATGGCGCTTGCGTTCGATAACCGAACGAATGCCGTCCGTCATGAATTTAGAGAAAGGCGTGGATATGGCCGCAGAAAGCTGTACAGATAAATATACTTGTACAATATTATCGGCATTTTGGTTTCCAGCGCATGGCTAGGCGATGCGGTATCCCGGCAGTGTTTGTGATGACCGTTCTGCTGGGGGTGGTGCTTCCAGCGACCGCCGACTGGCGCAGTGCGCTGCCCGAGGCGCGCCAGGTCGGCAGCGGTGAATTCACCTGGTTCGGTTTGAGCGTCTACACCGCCCGCTTGTGGAGCGCGAGCTCGCCGCAAGGTTGGCAACAGCCGTTCGCCCTGGAGCTGATCTACCACCGGGCGTTGTCACGCGACACGCTGGTGCAGGCCAGCCTGGACGAAATGCGCCGCTTGGCTGAGCGCCCGTTGCCGCCGGCCACCCTGGAACGCTGGACGCAAGCGATGCAGGACGCATTCGTGGATGTGCAGCCGGGCATGCGCATCACCGGTGTGTACCTGCCTGGGCAGGGCAGCCGTTTCTATGTCGATGGCCAATTGCGCCACGAAGTCGCCGACCCGGCGTTCGCCCGCGCCTTCTTTGCCATCTGGCTCGACCCGCGAGCCCGTGATCCACAATTGCGCCAGCGCCTGCTTGGCCTGGCCGGGGACGACCGAGGAGACTGATCATGGGTAGAGTGCTGCTGTTGGTCGGCTGCCTGCTGCTGGGCAGCTGCGGCAACGTCGAGGTCGACCACTACGCGGGCGAAAAGCCGGGGCTGGACCTGGTGGCGTTCTTCTCCGTACCGGTACAGGCCTGGGGCATGGTGCAGAAGCGCTCAGGGGAAGTGACCAAGCGTTTCCATGTGCGCATCGACAGCCGCCGCGAGGGTGAAAAGCTGATCCTCGATGAGCGTTTCCTGTACAGCGACGGCACGCGCCAGCAACGTACTTGGACCCTCACCCCCGACGGCCCCGGGCGCTGGCGCGGGCGGGCCGGTGATGTGATCGGCGAGGCGCATGGCCAAGTGGCGGGCAATGCATTGCACTGGCGCTACACACTTGACGTGCCGGTCGACGGCCGGCACTGGGAGATGGACATCGACGATTGGATGTACCTGATGGATGCGGACACGCTCATCAACCGTTCGAGCATGCGCAAGTTGGGGGTGGAGGTCGCGCAGATAACCCTGTTCTTCCGCCGGTTGCCGGCGGGGACGCCATGATCATTCCAGGCAGTGCTGCTTACCTGTGGGAGCCGGCAAGCCGGCTCCCACAGGGGGCAGCGCTGGCCTAGGCCCTTCGCGCAACGCGCAGGGCCACTGGAAATGCGATCGCCCAGACAGGCGCCAGTATCAGTACAGTAGCTGCCTCGCCCATCGGCAACCCCACACCCGCCAACCGCGCCCCCGCCAGATAAGCCAGCGGGCCACCTATCATGCCTAGCACCGCCCCAAGCCAAACCGGCCGCGCCGCCCACGCCAGGCTATGGCGCAAGCCGCTGGCCAGCACCAGCCACAGCAGGGCCAGCCAGAGGGGCAAGGGCCATTGAGCGAAGGCGAACACGCCCAGTGCCCCCAGCACGCTATCTAGCAGGCAACCGGCAAGGGCTACCCCTAACAACGCACGCACTTCACCGGCTCGGTTCTGGCAATAACGCAGGTGCAGCGCCAACCCAATCGGCACGATCACCAGCAGCCATGGCGTGTTCGCGCCCAGCACGCAGGCCCACCAACCTGCCTGCAACCACAAGGCATTGCCGACCAGCCACCAACGCGACACCGTTCAGGCGCCCGGCAGCGGCGCCCGGCGCGCCTGTGGCGCCGCCCACAGCAACTGCGCCACACCAATCGCGCGCTCCTCGAAACCACCCTGGCAGTAGCACAGGTAGAACTCCCACAAGCGCTGGAAGGTGTCGTCGTAGCCCAACTCCTTGAGCGCTGCGCGCGCTTGGCGTAGGTTGTCGCGCCAATGGCGCAAGGTGCGAGCGTAGTCCTGGCCGAAGTCTTCCAGGTGCACCAGGTTCAGCGCGGTCTGGCGGCTGGCGGTGTCGAGCAGCACGCTCAGCGAGGGCAGGGCGCCACCGGGGAAGATGTACCGCTGGATGAAATCCACCGAACGTCGCGCCTGGGCGTAGCGCTGGTCGCGAATGGTGATGGCCTGCAGCAGCATCAGGCCGTCCTCCTTGAGCAGGGCGGAACACTGGCGAAAGTAAGTGGGCAGGTAGCGGTGGCCGACCGCTTCGATCATCTCGATCGACACCAGCTTGTCGAAACGCCCTCGCAGGTCGCGGTAGTCTTCGCGCAGCACCGTGATGCGCTGCGTCAGGCCCAGTGCCTGCACGCGCTGCAGGGTGTGGGCGTACTGCGCGTCGGACAGCGTGGTGGTAGTGACGCGGCAGCCGTGATGCGTCGCAGCGTGGATCGCCAGGCTGCCCCAGCCGCTGCCGATTTCCAGCAGGTGTTCGTCGGGTTTGAGTTCGAGCTTCTGGCAGATGCGTTCGAGCTTGTTCAGTTGCGCCTGTTCCAGGCTTTGCTCGGCACTTTCGAACTGCGCAGCCGAATACATCATTGTCGGGTCGAGCAGGCGCTCGAACAAGGCGTTGCCCAGGTCGTAATGGGCGAGGATATTGCGCCGCGCGCCGCGCCGGTTGTTGCGGTTGAGCCGGTGCAGCAGGCGCAGGGCCGGGCGTGCCAGGCGCGCCAGGCCGCCCTCCATGGCGTCCAGCACGTCGAGGTTGGCGACGAACACGCGGGTGACCGCCGCCAGGTCGGGGGTGCGCCAGTAGCCGTGGATATAACCTTCCCCGGCGCCGATCGAGCCATTGCGGGCGACCAGGCTCCAGGCGGCCTCGTCGACAATTTCGACTTCGGCATAGAGGGCGCTGCCGGCGTCGCCGAAGCTCCATTGCCGGTCATTGCAGATCACCCGCAAACAGCCTTGGGCCAAATGCCGCAATTGAGCGAGCACGGCCGTTCTGGCCAGGCTGCCGAGCAGCGGCGTGCGGCCTGCCGATTTACTAGCGCTCAGGGTGGGGTCGGTCATGTTCGGCCTCCTTACAGGCGTGGCCGAGGCCCAGGTTGCCCTGGCTGGCGCGATGGTCGTGGATGGGCGTGCGCTTGAGCAGCAGCTGCAAGGCTTGCCAGTAGATGGCCGACACGGTGCGCAGGCTCATCCAGGGAAAGTTGAGAATGTGGCGGTGAAGCGCGGCGCGATCCAGTGGCCCGCGTTGCAGGGCCAGGTCGGCTTCGAACACTTTTTGCCCTTCGCGCCAGTTCTCCATGTGCACCTGGACGCGCTGGGCATCGAGCAGAAACCGCATGCGGTAATCCATGTCCAACGGCATGAATGGCGAAACGTGAAACGCCTTGGCGACAGCAAACCCGGCTTTGAGTCCGTTCTGCACGGGCAGCACATAGTGAAAACGCTCCCGCCAGGGCGTGTTGCGCACCTCCAGCAGAATGGCCGCCAGCTGGCCGGCGCGGTCATGGCAGAAGTAGACGCTCACTGGGTTGAACGACAGCCCCCAGCAACGCGGCTGTGTGAGCAGGTGCACGGCGCCTTCAGGCGTTTGCCCGGTGGCCTGGCCGACCAGTTGCCGTGCGGCCTGGGCCAAGGGCTGGCCATGCCGGGTGAGTGCTGGCAGGTAATCGCCTTCGCGCCAGCACAGCGGTGCCAAGCGTGAACGGCCGAGCCAGCGGCTCAGGCCCAGCAAGCGGGGCTGTTCATCCAGGTCCAGGTAAAACATGCCGAGACGGTAGCGGAACACATGCTGCCGAGGGGTCAGCCGCCGGTGGCTGACCCAGCCGTGACACAGACTGCTGTTCACAAGCCTTCTCCAAAAAAATCTGCCACTTTCAGCGCACTGACCACGCCGTCTTCGTGAAAGCCGTTGCCCCAGTAGGCGCCGCAGTAGTAAGTGTGTTGTCGCCCCTGCAGTTCGTCCTGGCGGGCCTGGGCGGCCAGGGCGACCAGGCTGTATTGCGGGTGCGCATAGTCAAAGCGGGCGAGGATCTGCGTGGGGTCCACCAGCGCGGTCTGGTTAAGGCTCACGCAGAAGGTCACCGGCGCGTCGATGCCTTGCAGGATGTTCATCGCGTAGGTGAGTGCGGCGGGGGCCTGCTGCGGGCCGCCGAGGCGGTAGTTCCAGCTGGCCCAGGCCTTGCGCCGGCGGGGCAGCAGCCGGGTGTCGGTGTGCAGCACCACGTCGTTGCTGGCGTAGGTAATGGCGCCCAGCACCGCGCGCTCATCGGCGCTGGGCGCCTCCAGCAGGGCCAGGGCCTGGTCGCTGTGGCACGCGAACACTACGCTGTCGAAGCGCTCGCTGCCCGCCGCACTGAACACGGTCACGCCACCCTCGTCACGGCTGACCCGCTTGACCGGGCAGTTGAGGCGGATGCGCTCGGCGAAGGGTTGGCACAACGGCGCCAGGTAGCTGCGCGAGCCACCCTCGATTACCCGCCATTGCGGGCGGTTGCTCACCGACAGCAAGCCGTGGTTGCGGCAAAACCGCACGAAGAACTGCAGCGGAAAACCAAGTATATCGGCACGCGACGTCGACCAGATGGCCGAGCCCATCGGCACGATGTAGTGGTCGATCACGCGCTGGCCATAGCCCTGCATCTGCAGGTAGCTGCCCAAGGTGGTGGCGTCGTCGATACGCTTGTTGTCGAGGTCGGCGATGGCCTTGCGGTTGAAGCGCAGGATGTCGCGCAGCATGCCCCAGAAGCCTGGGTCCAGCAGGTTGCTGCGCTGGGCGAACAACGTGTCGAGGTCATGGCCGTTGTACTCGAACGCGCTGCACGGGTCATGTACCGAAAAACTCATCTCGGTCGGCCGCGAGGCCACCTTCAGCTGGTCGAGCAGGCGGATGAAGTGTGGGTAGGTCCAGTCGTTGAAGACGATGAAACCGGTGTCTACCGCGTACTGCTGGCCACCCCATTGCACATCGACGGTGTGGGTATGGCCACCGATCCAGTCGGCGGCTTCAAACACCGTGACGTCATGCCGGCGTGACAGCAGGTAGGCACAGGTGAGGCCGGCAATTCCGCTACCGATGATTGCGATGCGCATGGGGGCTATTCCTGCTGCTTGCGCGCCAGGCGCTGGCCTAGCTTCAGTCGCCAGCGCACCGGCAGCGCGCCGAGCAGGCGCAGCACCTGGGTGAAAACACCGGGGAAGTTGATTTCCAGCGGCCGGCGCGGCAACCGCGCGGCGATGTGCCGCGCGGCGCGTTCGGCACTCCACAACTGGGGCATGGGGAAGTCGTTGCGGCGGGTCAGCGGCGTGTCGACAAAGCCAGGGCTGACCAGCGTGACGTCGATGCCCTCGTTGATCAGGTCGATGCGCAGCGATTCGATCAGGTAACGCACGGCTGCCTTGGATGCACCGTAGGCCCCGGCACGCGGCAGTGCCAGCCAGGACACCGAGCTGCCCATCACCACCAGGTGCGGGCGATGGCCACGGCGAAGCAAGGGCAGGGCGGCGTGCAGGCAGTGGCTGAGGCCGAGCAGGTTGGTGCGCAGTACACGCTCGACCAGCAGCGGGTCGAAGTGGCCGGGTTCGAGGTATTCACAGGTGCCGGCGTTGAGAATCACCAGGTCTAGCGCGCCCCAGCGTTGCTCGATTTGCTCGGCGATTGTTGCGACGTGCAGCGGGTCATCGATGTCGCCGACGGCCAACATGGTCTGCGGCCCGAACTGCGCGGTCAACGGCGCCAGGCTCTCTGCCCGGCGCGCGCCAAGTGCAACCTGATGGCCTTGTTCCAGCAGGCGTGCCGCCAGCGCAGCGCCAATGCCGCTACTGGCACCGGTCAGCCAGCAGCGGCTCATGCCAGCCTGCCCTTGAGCCAGCGAACTGCGCTGCCCAGCACTGGCACGTGCTCATAAAGCAGTGCGCCTGCGTCGAAATAATCCTGATGAAAGTACACCCGCTCGTGCCAGCGCACGTGGCTGCAGCCCTGCAGGCTGATCAGCCGCCCACTGTTCAAGCGCGGGTGACGAAAATGCAGGGTCCAGCGAATGTAGCCGTGGCCTGGCTGCACCTCGTCGGTGCCCTCGAAGGTGTAACGCACTTCCTGGGCATTGCCGTATAGCTCGGCGAAGTAGGCGCGCAGGGCGGTGAGGCCGCTGATCTGGTGCAGTGGGTCGCGAAAGATGACGTCGTCGCTGTACAAGTCACTCAGCTGGTCGAGAGTACGCGCATCGAGCTGGGCAAAGCGTTTGGCGAAGGTTTGCAGGTAGCTGGACATGCGCGAGCCTGTACAAATTTGGTTTCTTGTACAGGTATAGTTCAGCTCCCAACATAAAGCTATACATAGTCATATTTTTGTACAGTTTATTGCGCGTGGTTGCAGGTGCCAACGCCTCACCGTTGAGTGGCCTTTTGGCGTCAGGGGTTAATACTTCTCTGTACAGGCGGGCGTGCTTCGGGTTTCGCGCGCCGCGGGAGGTTGCAGATGAACAAGCTTTCGATTGTAGGTGCCGGCATGGTGGGCGAGGCGGCGGCTCAGATCATCGCCCGGGAAGAGTTGTGTCGCGAGTTGATGTTGATCGATGTGCAGGGCGAGTTGGCGCAGGGCAAGGCGCTGGACGTCTGGCAGGCGGCAATCGAGTCAGGGTCCGATACCCGGGTCCATGGCGGCGGCAATGCCGACATGCTGCAAGGTTCCGACCTGGTGGTAATTACCGCAGGCGTGCCGCGCAAGCCAGGCCAATCCCGTCAGGATGTGTTGAGCATCAACCTGCCCATTCTCGACAGCATCCTGCTGGATATCAGGCGCCATGCGCCGGCAGCGACGCTGTTGGTGGTGTCGAACCCGGTCGATGTGCTGACCTATCGCGCCTGGTCCCTCAGTGGGCTGGGGCGCGACAAGGTGTTCGGGCAGGCGGGTGTACTGGATACAGCGCGCATGAAATGTTTCATTGCCGAGGAGACCGGGTTTTCCGCGCGCGATATCTCGGCGCTGGTGCTCGGAGGCCATGGCGACAGCATGGTGCCGCTGATGCGCTACTGTGCGGTGGGTTCGGTGCCGTTGTCCCACTTCCTGTCCACTGAGCAGATAGAGCGCATCGTGCAGCGCACACGCCAGGGTGGCGGCGAGATTTTGGGCCTGAAGAAGCTGGGAAGCGCCTGCGACGCACCGGGCGTGGCCATTGCACAGATGGTCGATGCCATCGCCAAAGGGCGAAACCGTATTCTGCCGACGGTGGCGATCCTCGACGGCGAGTACGGCCGAAAGGGTATCGCCATGGGTGTGCCCTGCGTGCTGGCAGAGGCGGGGATTGCACGGGTGATCGAACTGCCTCTGGATGCGCAGGAGCAGTGCATGTTCGATCACTCTGCCGATCAGGTGGTGCGTGATATTGCCGAGATGAACGCTCTCTGAGCAGGCGCGCGCACCTGCCGGCGGTGCTACGTTTTTTACCGAGGACTGCTCTGGGTCGAGAGCAGCCCTCCCGCGACCGGCAGCTTTCGGCTCATAATGGCGCCTTGGATTACTGACAAGGAGCGTTGAAATGCAACACCCAGGAAGACTCACACCCGGCCAGCACGAAGCCTTCATGACACGCTATGGCCCAAGCTTCGCATTGGGCACCTTGCTGTGCATGGTGGCAGCAGGGAGCGGTATTGGGTTATGGGACAGCAGCTACCTGCGCAATCTGCCGGACAGGGTGAATTACGTCCTTGCAGCCGGGCTGACGCTGTTTGCGCTGTTCTGCATGGGGCAGTTCGCGATGATCCGGGGCTTTCGCTGGGGCATCTGGCTTGTCTTGCCCAGCCTGTTAGGGCCTGCGATCACGGCGGTCAGCCTGTTTGGCACCCGCCATGCCGGTGCTCCGCAGTTGGTCATCCTGTGCCTGGCCTTGCTGGGCTTACTGGTGTTGAACAGCAAGCGGCACCGCGCCATGCGTCAGCGCTTGGTGGAGTTGCGCCTGCAACGTGCCGGCGCACTGCCGCCGACCCGTGTTGATGATTTCCCGGACGGCCTCCCGCCCAAAAAGCCCTGGTTCAGTATTTCGGTACTGGTATTGGCCGTGGTCATCGTGATTGGCAAGGTTTACGTGGTGGTCGTGCGCTGACTGGGGCAAGCCTGAAGCACTTGGGCATAACCATATACCCTTTAATTCTTTGTCTCCCGCGAGCAGCTGTTTTCAACTAGCGCCTTTTTGAGCGAGCGCTGCCCGTGGAACACTGTGAAGTCGTCGTCGTCGGTCTAGGTGCAATGGGCGCCGCCACCACGTATCAGTTGGCCAAGGCGGGTGTCGATGTGGTGGGCATCGACCGCTACCAGCCACCGCACACCTTTGGTTCCAGCCACGGTGACACGCGTATCACCCGGCTGTCCGTGGGCGAGGGTGCGCAGTATGTGCCGATCGTCAAAAGGGCCCAGCAAATCTGGCGGGAACTGGAGGCGCAGTCTGGCGAATCGTTGTTCGAGCAGTCCGGTTTGCTCGCGCTGACGTCCAGCCCCGACTTCGACCCCGCCGATGAAACCGACTTCACCCTGCGCACCATCGGGTTGGCCCAGGCCTACGGCATCGAACACCAAGTCCTCGAGGCTGAACAGATCCGCCAGCGTTTCCCGCAATTCGCGCACGTACGCGATGACGCGATCGGCTACTTCGAGCCCGGTGGCGGTTTTGTGCGCCCCGAACGTTGCATCGACGTGCAGTTGCGCTTGGCCGCGGCGCACGGTGCGACTTTGCACACCGGCGAAACAGTGACGGCGATCAGCGCGGATGAGCACTGCGTCACGGTCACTACCAACCTGCGCACGGTGCAAGCCCGCAAGCTGGTGTTCAGCGCCGGTAATTGGGCTGGCGGGTTGCTGGGTGCGCCCTTCGACCGTTTGCTGAGTGTCTACCGGCAGAAACTGTTCTGGTTCGAACTTGAAAAAGATGCGGGCCTGGAGGGCGCATCGCCTACGTTCATCCTCACCCATGGGCGCGGGGACGACAAGATCAATTATGGCTTCCCCGCGCAACCCGGCGAGGGGAGCCTGAAAATTGCCACCGCCCAGTACCACACGGCCTCGCAACCCGACGTGCTGGACCGCACGGTTTCTGCGGCAGAAGCGCGCGAGATGTACGAGCAGCAAGTGCAAGGCCGTATTGCCGGGGTCACCGACAAGGTGCTCAAGTCGGCGGTTTGCGCCTACACCGTTACGCCTGATCGGCATTTCATCATCGACCAGCACCCCACGCTCAAGCACACCCTTGTGGTGTCCGCTTGCTCTGGCCACGGCTTCAAACACTCGGCTGCCTTGGGTGAAGCCTTCGCCCAATGGTGCATGCGTGGCACCACCGACCTTGACCTGTCCTCGTTCACCCTTTCACGATTCGAAGGAAAACACCTGTGAAGCGCATTGCACTTTCCCTTGCCCTGCTGGCCGCCTCAATCGGTGCTGCACAGGCCGAAACGCTCAAGATTGCCGTGGTGCCGGTGCCACACGCCGAGATCCTGGAGTTCCTCAAACCTGATCTGGCCAAGCAGGGGGTGGAGCTTGAGGTGAAGGTGTTCACCGACTACATCCAGCCGGATCGCCAGGTGGATGAGGGGCGGCTGGATGCCAACTATTTCCAGAGCAAACCCTATTACGAGGCGTACCAGAAAGATCGGCCGAGCAGCGACCAGGTACCGATCGTGGCCGTTCACATCGAGCCGTTCGGTGCGTATTCGAGCAAGGTAAAATCGGTCGCAGAACTGCAGGACGGTGCCACCGTCGCGATTCCCAACGACCCTACCAACTCCGGGCGTGCACTGCTGTTGATCGCCAAGCAGGGGCTGATCACGCTGAAGGACCCCAGCAACATCATGGCCACTGCCGCCGACATCACCAGCAACCCGAAACACCTGAAGTTCAAGGAACTCGAAGCGGCCATGCTGCCGCGCGTGCTGGGCCAGGTGGACATGGCTCTGATCAATGCCAACTACGCGCTGGAAGCCAAGCTTAAGCCGCACAAGGATGCGTTGTTCATCGAAAGCGCCGAGTCGCCTTACGCCAACTACCTGTACGTGCGCCGGGATAAAGCCAACGACCCGGCAGTGCAGAAACTCGGGGCGTTGTTGAACTCGCCGCAGGTGAAGCAGTTCATCCTTGAGCGCTATCACGGGGATGTGGTGCCAGCGTTCTGATCGGTTGAATGACAGGCACTAGAACTCCACCTTGCCCCGACCCGCCTTGACAGTGCTGCGCCTGGCTTTCCCTTCCAGGCGGCGGGTTTTCGAGCCGAGGGTCGGCTTGGTGGGGCGGCGTTTCTTCTCGGTCTTGCCGGCAGTGATGATCAACTCGGCAAGACGCGCCAGTGCATCAGTGCGGTTCTGCTCTTGGGTGCGGTACTGTTGGGCCTTGATAATCAACACGCCGTCGCCGGTGATGCGACTGTCACGCAGTGCCAGCAGCCGCTCCTTGTAAAACTCGGGCAGCGACGAGGCGGGAATGTCGAAGCGCAGGTGCACGGCGCTGGACACCTTGTTGACATTCTGCCCACCTGCGCCTTGCGCGCGGATGTAGGTCAGTTCGATGTCGGCATCTGGCAGATGCACGTTATTTGAGATGGTCAGCATCGCATGGCCCTTGTGATTGCCCCCCATTATCACAGCCTTCGCCGCTCGCGCACACGGCGTTGTGGTCCAGGGGCAACGACACACAGCCTCCGGAAGGGCAGGCGGTGTCTTGGGGTGATGCTGCGACAGCTGAAACCCAGGCTTCAGGCCGCAGGTCTCGGGCTGTGGGGGTTGATGCATGGCGGTCCGGTGCGGGCAGGGGGCGGTGAGTGCCGTTTTCGCTCTGCAGCTGTCAGGCAGTGGCCCCTGACACCACATTGACGCCTTCCAATGTTGCAAAGGAAATGTCTTTTGCGGTGAGTAGGAAATCACTCATGTAAGGCACTTCGAGCATGTCGCTGCGAACAGCCGCAAACAGCGTGGCCTGCAACCCATTCTCGCCCAGGCGCTTGGCAATGACATAGCCGCGGGCGGTGTATTCATGCACTGCCCAGTTCGGCAGGCAGCAGACGCCGCGGCCGCTGGCCACCAACTGCATCATCATGACGGTCATCTCTGCCGTGCGTACCTCGGCGGGCTCGAGGTCGGCCGGGTCGAAGAAACGGGTGAAGATGTCCAGGCGGTTGCGCTCGATCGGGTAGGTGATCAGGGTTTGGCCGGCGATGTCGGCAGGTTGCAGATACGCCTTTTCGCGCAGGGGGTGATGCTTGTCGATGGCCAGCATGGCCTCGTATCCGAACAGCGGCACATAGGTGATACCTGGCAACGTCACCGGGTCGGAGGTCACCACGAGGTCAATTTCCCCTCGTTCCAGCGCCGGCAGCGGCGCGAACGACAACCCTGAGGCCAGGTCCAGTTCAACCTCCGGCCAGGCGGCGCGAAAATCGTCTACCGAGGGCATCAGCCATTGATAGCAGCTGTGGCACTCGATGGCGATGTGCAGGCGGTCGGCCGTACCGCCAGCCAGTTTGCCCAGGTTGCGTTCGGTCGTGCGAATCAGCGGCAGCACCTGGTCGGCCAGTTGCAGCAGCTTGAGGCCGGCAGTGGTGAAACGCACCGGTTTGGACTTGCGCACGAACACAGGCATGCCGATGCGGTTTTCCAGCTCGCGGAACTGGTGCGACAGCGCCGACTGGGTCAGATGCAGGCATGCAGCGGCTTCGGGCAGGCTGTCCGTTTCGCGCAAGGCATGGAGGGTGCGCAGGTGTCTCAAGTCGATCATGGGGAGAGGGCAACCCTCAAGCCGCGGCATGCGCGGCGAGGTTGCACGAGTGTCCTTTGAAATACACCCACCTTAATGGGCCGAAACTTCGCTGCGTACGATGGCTGCGCCGGCACTCAGGGCACTCAGCTTGCCTCTGGCGACGTCACGGGGCAGGGGCGCCATGCCACAGTTGGTGCAAGGGTAGAGTTTGTCGGCATCCACGAATTGAAGTGCTTTTCGCAGGGTATTGGCGACTTCTTCAGGTGTTTCCACGGTATGGCTCGCCACGTCGATGGCGCCTACCATCACTTTTTTTCCGCGGATGAGTTCAAGCAGGTCTAAGGGGACATGCGAGTTGTGGCATTCCAGCGAGATGATATCGATGCTGGATTTCTGCAGTTTGGGGAAGGCCTGCTCATATTGACGCCACTCGGACCCCAGTGTCTTTTTCCAGTCGGTGTTGGCTTTGATGCCGTAGCCATAGCAAATATGCACGGCCGTTTCACACTTCAGGCCCTCGATGGCCCTTTCCAGCGTGGCAACCCCCCAGTCATTCACTTCGTCGAAGAACACATTGAAGGCGGGCTCATCGAACTGGATGATGTCAACGCCGGCAGCCTCTAGCTCACGGGCTTCCTGGTTGAGAATCTTGGCGAATTCCCACGCCAGTTTTTCGCGGCTTTTGTAGTGGCTGTCATACAGCGTGTCGATCATGGTCATGGGGCCTGGCAGCGCCCACTTGATGGGTTGCCCGGTTTGCTGGCGCAAGAACTTGGCATCTTCGACAAACACCGGCTTTTGCCGAGCGACCGCACCCACCACCGTCGGTACGCTTGCATCGTAGCGATCACGGATCCTGACTGTTTCACGTTTCTCGAAGTCAACGCCGCTCAGGTGCTCGATGAATGTCGTCACGAAGTGTTGGCGCGTTTGCTCGCCATCACTGACGATATCAATGCCTGCCTGTTGCTGTTCCTGCAGTGACAACCGCAGGGCATCCTGTTTGCCTTCGATCAATGCTTGGTCTTGCAGTTTCCAGGGTGACCAGAGTGTTTCGGGTTGAGCGAGCCAGGAGGGTTTGGGCAAACTGCCGGCAGTCGACGTGGGCAACAGCTTTTTCATGAGGGAAAACCTTGTAGTTCCAATGGGTCAGGCGGCGTAGTTGGAGGACCACTGCTCAAGCATCGCGTGGTACGGCTTGATGAAATGCTCCTCGACAAAACGGCCCTGCTCGATGGCCAGCCGGCTACGCTCCTCTCGGTCATACACAATGCGAGTCAGCGAATAATCCTCATGCTTCAGGCTGGGCTGGTAGGTTTTGCCTGCCACAGAGTTCGCGTTGTAGATTTCGGGCCGGTAAATTTTCTGGAAGGTATCCATCGTGCTGATGGTGCTGATCAGCTCGAGGTTGGTGTAGTCACCGAGCAAATCGCCAGCATGGTAGAACGCCAACGGTGCAACGCTGTTCGGCGGCATGAAGTAACGAACCTTCAGCCCCATTTTTGCGAAATAGTCATCGGTCAGCGAGTAGTCATCCTGCTGATATTCATAGCCCAGCACAGGGTGTTGGTTTTCAGTGCGGTGATAGGTCTTGCTGCTCGAAACACTCAGACAGATGACGGGCGCTTTGTCGAAGTGGTCTTTATACGTACGTGAGTTGACGAAGTGCTTGAACAACTTTCCATGCAGCTCGCCGAAATGATCGGGGGTGCTGAACCCTGGCTGATTTTTATTGTGGCCCAGCAGCAGTACGCTGAAATCGTAATCCCGCACATAGGAAGAAAAGTTATTCCCCACCATGCCCGCAATGTGCTCGCCGGTTGTGCGATCGACAATCTGTGTTTTCAGTATTTCAATCAAGGGCAGGGCGTTATCGCTGTTTTCAGCACCGATGGTCACCGCGACGGAAATAATTTCAAGTTCGACGGTGTAACGGTCACCCTTGGGGTTATCCCAATGCGCCAGGGCGTTGAATCGGTTGTTGATCATCGCCAAGGTGTTGCGCACATTTTCCTGCCGACGCGGGCCCCTCGCCAAGTTGGCGAAGTTGGTCGTGATGCGCGTATTGTCGGCGGGGCGATAGTGCTCGTCGAAGTCGATGCGCTTGAGGGAGAACGTGAAATCCATGTTCGTCATGATCGGGTATGCCACTCAAATATTCATAGGCTCTACAAGTAAGGCCTAGTCTAGGTTGAGGGGTTGCCGCAGGGAACTGAATTGATTTCACAGAACCTTTAGTCATCCTCATGATGCGAGCGGTGTTATTGCGAAAGTGGGCCATCCCTTGCAGAGGGCTCAGCCTTTCGACCATCGCTTGTCCCCAGGCTCTGTACGAAATGCCGAGAAACCCAATCGCCGCCCGTCGAACGCTGAGATTTTGTAGAGTTCCTGCCGTCGACGGGAAGGAATTCTGTGATGGCAAAGCGTGACAAGTTCTCGGACGAGGCCTGGGGAGTAGCCTCCGATCTCTATGCTCTGGGACGCAAACGGGCCTTATGCCTTCCTCCAACGAGTCGATGCTCTTCATCGGCACAGCATCAGGCCTCTTGGCAGGGTAGGTCGACCCGTTTTTCGGTCAGGGGAGCTAGGCCCAGAATCAGTCAAGGTGGCATTGCCGGTAGCTGGCGGTTTTATGGTATCGCATCTGTTTTACCATTTGAGGGTAATTAACGAGTTTGGTTAATCAATCTCGTCGCTAAGGTGCGTTTTTCAGGGAGTTGAAAATTAAAGCATTTCGCATGTAGACATTCCACGCACTCATTAGTATTTTATGCATGGTTGAAGGTGTATAGACCTTTCGTCCGAACTAAGGAAGACCAATGAGTCAGAATAATGGTGGTTCTCAATCAAACACGTTTGTGACGGGAATGGTCTTATACCACAGGACCGATATCTACAACGCATACAGGAAAGCTGTCAGCAAGCAAACCTGGAGCAAAGATGCTAGTGCTCAGGCTAATTTCCACACCCAGACCCACGGTGGTGGCAGCGACTGCAAGAATGAAATTACCTTGCACTTTGAATGGACTGGAGCTTATAGCAGCGGTAGCCCCTCCCGCTGGCCAGGCGGGCCTAACGTGCTCTTCCCCGTTAACTGGGAATTTAGTTCGTGCCTCTGGTCTCTGGTTTTGTTTCCAGGTACACAAAGTGGACTGAGGTTGACAGGTTATTCTTGCGTTGAAATTCCGGACGACGCTGATGCGGAGCACAAGAACTTTCTTCTGGAGAAACTGAAGGAGCTTTTGGCCCAACCAGTCGATATTTCTGTACCTCTTCAGCATGAGCAAACGATGGTTCCAATTCCCTCACTTCCCCAAAAAGGATGGATTTCCTCGCTGTGGGAAAAATTGAGCTAACCATTCTCATGGCTAGGTTGGACCAGTTGTCGTGACCCTGCTAGCTTTTCTTGCCAGGACTGTTAAGGCTCGCCTCTGGTGGTCAGATCCGAAGGGGAGACCATGTGTGGTCTCTCTGGTTCTGTACGAAAAGAGATGTCGCAAACACCGCACGGAACAAGCCAGCGAGACCATGGCGGCGTAGCTTTTCGCTTGTCGAACCGCGTTACGATCCGGCGGTTCTCTTTCAACCAGCCAGACATGCGCTCAATGATGTTGCGCTGTCGGTACTTGGGCCGATCAAACAGCCTGGATAAGCCATCTGATTGAATGTCCCCTGATTCCGCCAGCCCCGAAACCGTTGGTACACCATTGAACATGGGCCGAAGCGCTCCGGCATATCTCGCCACGCGGCACCCGAGCAGAGTACCCAAGAACGCCGTCGAGCATCAGGCGGTCACTCAGTCGCAGCCGCCCTCGGCCCTGGGTTTCGATGGAGGTCGGAGACTACTCCCCAGGCCTCGTCCGAGAGTTTGTAACGCTCTGCCATCACGGAATTCCTTTCCGTCGACGGCAGGGACTCTACAAAATCTCAGCGTTCGAGGGGCGGCAATTGGACTTCTCGGGATTTCGTACAAACCATAGTGATGATCGAAACCGGACTTTGTTACTTGCAGCGCGCTGTCAGCAGGGCTGGGCCGCCAGGCTATTGCTGACATTGCGCCCCAGCACCAGCACTGTGGCAAAGCCGCAGCCCACCAGCGCGGTGGCCAGGCTCAAAAGTACCGAGGTGCCCAGCTGGTCGACGATCTGTCCGCCGAAGAACGAACCCAGGGCAATGATCACCTGGAACATGGAGACGAACAGTGGCATGCCGCGTTCGACATCCTTGGGCGCCACCACGAACATCCAGATGCTGGCGCAGGCCGGGAAGGCGCCGAAGGCGAAGCCCCACAGGGCGATCAGCATCGCAGCGCCGGTCATGCCGGTGGCGAAGTAAGGGAACAGGGCGGTGCTGAGGGCGATCATCAGCGCGACCAGCAACAGCGTGTGCCGCACGCTGCGGTTGGCGGCAAAGCCGGCGAAGATATTGCCCATTACCCCGGCCACGCCATACAGCAACAGCAGGGAGCCAATGGTCGGCCCATCGAAGCCGGCACTCTGCTTGAAGAAGGGCGCCACATAGGTGTAGGCGGCAAAGTGCGCCAGGCCGATCAGCAAGACCGCGATCAAGCCGACCCGCGCTTGTGGGTTGATGAACAAGGCCGGCAGGTCGCTGATGCGGATGGCTTTGTCCGGGTTGAGCCGCGGCAGCAGGAAGATCTGCGCCAGCAGCACCGGTATGCCCACCAGCGCGGTAACCAGGAAGGTCATGCGCCAGCCCATCAGGCCACTCAGCCAGGTGCCCACGGGCACGCCGAGCACGGTCGCCAAGGTTACGCCGACCATGATGATCGAGGTGGCCTGGGCCACGCCCACGCCCTTGGGCGCCAGGCGCCCGCTGAGGGCAATGGCTGTCGCCCAGAAGCCGCCGATACTGACGCCCAGCAGCACGCGGCCGAACAGCAGCAGGCCGAAGTCGCTGGCATAGGCCACCACCGCGTTGGCGATGATCATGATCAGCGTCAGGCCGATCAGCAGGTAGCGACGGTCCAGGGCACCAATGCCCACCGACAGCAACGGGGCGGCGAGGGCGGCCATGATCCCGGGCAGGGTCACCATCAGGCCGGCATGGCCTGCACTGATACCTAGGTCGCTGGCGACATCGTTGAGCACGCCCACGGGGAGAAACTCACTGGTCACCAGGGCGAAGGCGCCCACGGCGACCGAAAGAATCGCCAGCCACTGCTGTTTGACGCTTTGCTGATCATGTTCGGGAAGGCCGTGAGGGGCCTGGTTGTCACTTGGCATGGTGCTGGGTTCCAAGGGGGAATGTCGCCTGTTGCAGGCGAAAAAACGGGGGGATTGGCGGGGATTATAGGGGCGGGTTCACGTAATCGGGCAGGCACGCCTTTCGATAGTGATCATCAGCGTGATCGATAAGACAGCCTGGGCAGGGCGCCCGCTCTCGCATTGGAGCGGGCGTTCGGCAGTGACGGGCCAGTGTGCATGAAGGCCAGCACCCGGCCCGGTGGCGCCAGGTCAGAAGCTGTATTTGAAACTGGTCATCAGGCTGCGTGGCGTGCCATACACCCCATACAGGCCGGACTGGCTGTAGTAGGCGCGGTCGAACACGTTGTTCAGGTTCACCGCAGCAGTGAGGTGCTGGTTGATGTCATAGCGGGCCATCAGGTTGGTGACCGCGTAACTGCCCTGGCTGAAGGTGTGCAAGTCGGCGCCGACCTTGCTCTGCCAGTTCACGCCACCGCCAATCGTGAGCTTGTCCAGCGGCCCGTGCAGGCGGTAGCTGGTGAAGGTCTTGAAGCTGTTGCGCGGCAGGTTGGTATTGATGCGCTGGTCGTCGGCGTCGGTAGTCACCGAATAGGCATAGCCGGCAGAGGCCTGCCAGCCTTGCGCCAGCTCGCCATTCACTTCCACCTCGATGCCTTTGCTGGTGGTGTCCTGCTCGGCGCTGTAGACGTTGTCGTGTTGCCAGATCGCCAGGTTGTCCTGCTCCAGCTTGAACAGCGCAAGGCTTGAGTTGAGCTTGCCGTCGAGGTGCGTGCCCTTGATGCCGACCTCGTAGCCTTTGCCTTCCATGGGGTCGAGCGGCTTGTTGTCTTCGTCGGTAACCCAGGACGCTTGCGGGTTGAAGATCTTGGTGTAGCTGGCATACAGCGACCAGGTATCGTCAAGGTCATAGACCACCCCGGCGTAGGGGATGAACACGCCGTTTTCTTCGCGGTTGACGTCGCTGCGCTCGCCGCCATATGGCCGGTCCGAGGTGTCACGCTTCCAGTCGATGACGCGGCTGCCGAGGATCAGGCTGAGGTCGTCGGTGACGCTGAAGCGCGAGGTCAGGTAAGCGGCGTACTGGTCTTCGTCGATCGACGACTTGCCGCTCTCGGTGAAGGCCGGTTTGGCGGACTTGCCATCCCAGTTGAACAGGTTGTCGATGGCACCGGCTGGAGAGCCTGCGTAGTCATAGCGCCAGCCACCCCAGCTCGGGGTGCTTTCCTGGTACTGGGACAGGGTCACGCCGGTGATCAACTCATGCTCGCGACCGAACAGGCCGAACGGGCCGGTGACATACAGGTCGAGGTTGTCCTGGCGCGGTGTACCCGAAAAGCGCACCGGCAATTGGCTCAGGCCGCTGCCATCGGTATTCAACTCGCCCATGGCAAAATTGAACACTTCATCAAACTTGTTTTCGGCGTGGGTCAGCTCGACCTTGCCGCTCCAGCCGTTGCCCAGTTGCTGTTCGATGGAGGCAAAGAAACTGGTCTGTTCATGGTCGTTGTACGACCAGTCCGGTGCAGCGTTGAGCGAGCGTTTGAGGTCGGTGCGTTGCCCATTGGCGAAACGCGTGGGCAGGCCGGAACGCAGCGGCGAGTCGATGTCGCTGCGCAGGTAGCTGAAGCCCACGGTCAGCAGGGTTTCTTCGCTGAGGTCGAATTCGGTGATGCCGTAGAACAATTGCGATTGCTGGTTGTAGCGGTCGATCCAGGCCTTCTCGGTCTTGTAGTCGGCGACGAATCGGCCGCGCACGTTGCCGCTTTCGGTCAGCGGCCCGGACACATCGAACCCGCTGCCGTAGCGGTCCCAGTTACCCGCTTCGCCGGTGATGCTGGCCTGGGCCTCGAAGGTCGGGCGTTTACGGATCAGGTTGATGGTCGCCGACGGGTTGCCCATGCCACTGATCAACCCGGTGGCGCCGCGCACGATTTCGATGCGGTCGTACATCGCCATGCTTTGCGTGTAGTTGTCCAGGCGGGTGTTGGTCGGCACGCCGTCAACCTCGTAGTTCTGGATGGCGAAGCCGCGCGACCAGTACGAGTCACTTTCCGAGCCGAGGCCATCGCGAACCACGGTGATGCCTGGCGCCGCTTCCAGGGCATCGGTGAGGTTGGTCAGGCGCTGGTCGTCCAGGCGCTGGCGGGTCATCACCGTCAGCGATTGCGGGGTCTCCCGCGGCGTGAGGTTCAGGCGCGTCGAGCTGCTCGACGAATAGGTGGAATACAGCCCGGTACCTTCGGTGATCGAACCCGGCGCCTTGCCGGAAATCGACACCGCGCCCAACTGCAAGGCGCTACCTGCGCTGGCCTGCAGCGAATAGCTGCCGTCCGCGCCGCGGCTGGCCTCAAGCCCGGAGCCGGCCAGCAGGATCGCCAGGCCCTGGTCCACGTCGAAGCGGCCTTGCAACCCGGCAGTGCTGCGCCCCTCGCTCAACGCAGTGGGGTAGGAAAGCAGAATGTGCGCGGCCTGGCCGAAGCGGTTCAGCGCAGGGGCGAGCGGGCCTGCGGGTATATCGAAATCCACCTGCGCTTGCTCGGCGGCCGTGGCCCAGGCAGGCAGCATCGCCAGCGGGGCGGCCATGCAGAGCATGCCTTGGACGACTGCGCCGGCCAAGGTGTGGCGCAGCATAGAGGGTTGGCCTGGGTGTTTGTGTGCGGTGAGACTCACGCTTGTTTTCCCCATTTAAGTGATTGTCTGGGGTTTAAGTCTCGTGAGAATCCGAATCGGACCACCCCTCACGCACTTTTTTTCAGTTTTCAGGCCTGCCGCGACTTCAGCGTCACCCAGTAGCGGGTGAATTGCTGCACATCGAGTTGCAGGGTGTCAGCGACGGCGAAGAGGATCTTCTCGGTGTCGCCCAGGGGGAACGTGCCGGAAACGCGAAGCTGCGCCACGGCGGGGTCGCAGGCCAGGTGCCCGCGGCGATAGCGGCTCAATTCATCGAGGAAGGCCGCCAGTGGCTGCCCCTGGGCCACCAGCATGCCCTGGCTCCAGGCCGGCGCAGTGCGTGCAACGGGGTGCCGGGCAAGCACGGCCTGGCTGCTGAAACTGGCGTGCTCGCCGGCGTTGAGGGTCACCGGCGCGTGCGCTTGCCAGGCCGGGCTGATCTGCAGCAGGCCCTGATAAACGCTGACCTGGGTGAGCCCGGGCTGCTGTCGCACGCTGAATTGTGCCAGCGCGGCTTGCAGGCGTCCCTGGGCAGTTTCCACCGCCAGCACGCCCCCGTCGACAAGGTTGTCGCGGGTGATCAGCACCTCGCCGCGCAGCAGTTCCAGGCGCCGCGCAGCGTGCGCGAACACCACGTTGATGGCGCTGTCGGTGTTCAGTTGCACCTGCGTGTCGTCGGCCAGCGTCACGCGGCGTTGCTCACCGATGCGGCTGTGGTAATCGGCCTGCCAGTCCTGCACCAGCGCGGCGTCTTTCAGGCTCCAGGCACCGGCGCCCGCCGCCAGCAGAACAGCCAGCTGTTTGAGTGCCCGGCGCCGTGCCAGGGTTGGCCGCAGGGCCGCATGGGCCAGGCTTTGCTGGCCAGCCGTGCGGATGTCGCCCATGCGCTGGGTGAAGGCCTGGGCCCGTTGCCAGGCCAGTTCGTGGGCCGGGTGCGCCTGGCGCCAGTGCATCCAGGCCGCCAGGGTGGCTTGGCTGACGTCCGGTTCCTGGAGCTCGAAGTGCCAATACATGGCGCGCTCGGCCACGTCGACGGGAATTGCCTGGGCATCCTTGCCGCTCATGGCGCGCCCAGGCTGTCGTCGAGCATGATGCACAGCGCGCCGGCCTTGCACAGGTAGCGCTTGACCGTGGTGATGGAGACGCCCAGCCGCTCGGCGATTTCGCCATGCCCCAGGCCGTCGAGTTGCGACCAGAGAAACGCCTCGCGCACCGGACGCTCCAGGCCTTCGAGTGCCGCGCTGAGGGTGGCCAGGGTTTCCAGCAGGATCGCCTGGGTTTCCAGGCTTGGTACACACTGCTCAGGCAGCGCCGCCCGCGCTTCAAGGTAGGCCTGTTCAAGCCGCTGGCGACGGTAATGGTTGGACAGCACGCTTTGCGCCACCTTGGCCAGAAATGACCGAGGGGCCTGCAGCGTCGGCACCTGTTGCTTGGCCAACAGGCGCAGGAAGGTGTCCTGCGCCAGGTCGGCCGCGCTTTGCGAGCAATCGAGGCGGCGCCGCAGCCAGCTCTGCAGCCAGCCGTGCTGGTCACGGTAAAGCGCGGCCACGTCGCAGGAGCCCGTTTCGGGAGATGGAGGCATGGTCGGAAGGCGCCGGGGAGTCTATGTCACAAACGATAATGTTTATCATATAGATCGCCGGGGCCTGGCCGCAAGCGCTCAGGCGGGCAGCAGTGCGCCCGCATGGCGCCGGTCACCACGTATCAACACTTCTGAGGAAGTAGAGAGTGATGGCGCATAGCTAGTATCATGATGGTTATTCGCAATTCATTGAGGGCAACGTATTGAAGTTCAAAGCCAATCCGCTTGCCGCTGTGCTGGTCCTGCTCGCAGGCCTCGGAGGATGCGCCTCTCCCAACAAGCAGGCGGTTTTCGACGACGGCACGATTCATGTCCAGTCGGCGTTTGTGAACAACTACATGCTAGAGCCCGATAGCTGGTCTGCGGGTACGGTCACCGCCATCTCCACGGATGGCCATGACGATATTGCCCAAAGCGTCAAACAAACCCTGAAAGCAGCAGGCTACAAGGTGCCTGATGATGGTAAGGCGCAGCTGATCTATGCAATTACCGAGCTCTATGCGGGGCCAGCATCGGCGTACGTCGCGAACGACGGGGCAGTTGCCGACACGGTTTTAGGTACTGGGCTATCCGTGCTTGGCGCCATCGCGACCTGCGCCGCGCTCAATAGCTGCGGGTCACCGGCCGTGGTCAGTAACAGCACAGCCAATGTGCTCACTACGGCTTCGGTAGCAGCGGCCAACGGGCAGGGACAGCGCGTCGATGTAGACGCTGCGACCAACCTGGTGGTGCACAAGGTCTGCTTTGCCGGTTCCTGTGCAAGCACTGCTGCCGCCTCAAGCGATCCTGCTGTCACCGTCAATGACCTGCGTCGGGTCAACGTTGAACAGGGCATACCTCGCACCATGCGCCTGAGATGCACATTCAAGCAGTTCGGCCCGATCAAACAGATTGACCAGTGCTGACGAGGCCTTGGAGGGAGCAAATGGCTTGAAGAAGGCAGTTGCTCCCACATGAATCGAGCAAATTTCTTATTCAGTGCTTGTCAGGGTAGTGGTGGGGGTAGAGCACCTTATCTTTTTCCAGTTTTTCAGCATCCCCCACGCGTTTGCGAACTTCCGCATAAAACTGCTGGCTCTGGTTCTGGAACCTGACGTAGTCCCGGGTGCACACCTTGAGCGCGCAGCTGAGCTGTTCGCCGGTCAGGCCTTCGGCGCGCTTTTGTGAGGCGAGATACGCCTGCCAGCTGTTTTCCACCTGCAGCAGCCCCTGCGCGAACGCGGTTGTCTCGATTGTCGCCATTGTGCTGCACCCTCGTTGAGCCGCCCGAGCGACGAATGAGCCATCGAAGTACCGAGCGTAGTCTGTTTTGGCAGGCACGCCTGCGCGGGCTGCTAGACGGGGGGCAGGTAGGGCAGCAGGCGTTCGGTCTCTTTCTTCACCACCGCGTAGCATTCGCAACTGAGCTGTTCCAGGCGTGCCCGGTCGAGCACCCGAATATGGCCGCGGTTGTATTCGATTACCCCCAGCCGCTGCAGTTTGCCGGCGGCATCGGTCACGCCTTCACGGCGTACGCCGAGCATGTTGGCAATCAGCTCCTGGGTCATGCGCAACTGGTCACCCGGCAAGCGATCGAGTGACAGCAGCAGCCAGCGGCACAGTTGCTGGTCGATGGCGTGGTGCCGGTTGCAGACTGCCGTCTGCGCCATCTGGGTGATCAGTGCCTGGGTATAGCGCAGCATCAGCATCATCAGCTCGCCATGGCGGTTGAATTCGTCCTTCAGCCGCTGGCCTTCCAGGCGATAGCCGTGCCCTGCGCTTTGCACGATCGCGCGGCTGGGCGTGCTTTCACCGCCCATGAACACCGCGATGCCGACCAGCCCTTCATTGCCCACCACGGAGATTTCGGCCGAGGCGCCGTTCTCCATCACATACAGCAGCGAGACGATCGCGTCGGCTGGGAAATAGACATGGCGCAAGGTGTCGCCGGACTCGTACAGTGATTTGCCCAGCGGCAGGCTGACGCGCTCCAGGTGCGGTTCGAGGCGGTTGTAAGTCTGCGCCGACAATGCCGCCAGCAGGTAATTCTGTTTGGGGGTGGACACCGGTTGCATGCTTGTGACCGTCGAGGGTAGCGGCTGTGGCAACAAGACTAGACCAGGTGCAGCTCAGTTCATGGGCAAGGGCGACGGTTGGCACTGGGCGATCACGTGGTGCAGCACGCCGTCATCCTTCAATGGCAGCGTGGCCTGGTCGAGCAACTGGCCGTCCAGGCTCAGGGTCAACTCGGCGTTGGCACCATTGCGAACGTCGATACGGTAGTGGGTACTGCCAAATCGATAGTGCAGCGTGTAGCCGGGCCAATCGGCCGGCAGTAGGGGCTGTATGCGCAAGGTATCACCGCAGCGTTGCAGGCCCAGCAGGCTCTCGACGATGAACCGGTACATCCAGCCCGCCGAGCCGGTGTACCAGCTCCAACCGCCGCGGCCGACATGGGGCGCCAAGGCGTAGACATCGGCGGCCATGACATAGGGTTCGACCTTGTAGGTGTCGATCAGCTCATCACTGCCCTGGCGCACCGGGTTGATCAGGCGCAGCAGTTCCCAAGCCTTGGCGGCATTGCCCAATTGCGCATAGGCCATGCCGGCCCAGATCGCCGCATGGGTGTATTGCCCGCCATTCTCACGCACCCCGGGCAGGTAGCCTTTGATGTAGCCAGGGTCGAGGTTGCCGCGGTCGAAGGGCGGGTCGAGCAGTTTGACCACACCGAGGTCGCGGCGCACCAGATGGTGCTCGATGGCGGTCATGGCGGTGCGGGCGCGCTCGGCCGGGGCGACCCCGGAAAGCACCGCCCAGCTTTGCGTCAGCGAGTCGATCCGGCATTCCTGGTTGCTCGCCGACCCCAGCACCTGGCCATCGTCGAACCATGCCCGGCAGTACCAGTCACCGTCCCAGGCGTGCTGCTCGAGGTTTGCCGCCAGGGCGGCGGCCTGCGTTGTGCAGTGCACGGCAAAGCTGCTGTCGCCATGGCGCAGGGCGAGGCTGCTGAACGCGCGCAGCACCTCATGCCCGAAGAAGCCCAGCCACACGCTTTCGCCCCGGCCTTGTTCGCCAACGCGGTTCATGCCGTCATTCCAGTCACCGCTGCCCATCAGCGGCAGGCCGTGAACCCCGCATTGCAGGGCATGGTCCAGGGCGCGCCGGCAATGCTGGTACAGGCTCTCGACCAGGCGCGAATGGGCGGGCAGGTCGTAATAAGACTCTTCACCGGCATTCAGTGCACGCCCTTCCAGGTAGCCGACCGGTTCGTCCAATACCGCGTAGTCGCCGGTGATCACCACGTAGCGGCTGGTCGCCAGCGGCAGCCAGAGCATGTCGTCCGAGCAGCGGGTGCGTACCCCGCGCTGCATCGGTGGGTGCCACCAGTGCTGCACATCGCCTTCGACATACTGATGCGCAGCACACGTCAGCAAGTGCTGACGCGCCGCAGCGGGCGCTGCGTGGAGCATGGCCATGCTGTCCTGCAACTGGTCGCGAAAACCGAAGGCGCCACCTGACTGGTAGAAACCGCTACGTGCCCAGAAGCGGCAGGCAATCACCTGGTACATCAACCAGCCATTGGTCAGAACGTTCAGCGCAGGTTCAGGGGTTTCGACCTGCACGGTACCGAGCGTTTCGCGCCAGTAGCGCTGGACCTTGTCGAACTCGTCCATGGCCACGCGCAGCCCGCGGTACTGCTGCACACAGCGGCTGGCGGCCTTGGCATCGTGCTCGGCGCCCAGGCGGAACACCACTTCGAGCCGTTCACCAGGCGCCAGCAGCAGGCCGACCTGCAACGCCGCACACGGGTCCAGCCCGCCGCCCGTGCGCCCGGACAACCGTGCCTGGCGCAAGCCGGCCGGGGCCTGGGTATCACCGTTGCGCCCGAGGAATTCGCTGCGGTCACAGGTGATGCCCTGCGAGGGCAGATCGCAATCGAGAAACGCCACATGCCCGGTAAATTCGATGTTGTAGGCGTTACGGGCGAACAAGGCGCCGCTGACCGGGTCGGTCTCGCTGACCACGTGCAGCGCCGACTTGCTGCGCAGGTCAGCCAGCACCCACTCCACGAAGCAGGTCACCGTCAACCGTCGCGCCCGCTCCGAGCGGTTGTAAAGCTTCAGCCGGCTGAACTTGACCGGTGCATCCAGCGCAACATGTACCCACAGCTCACTGTCCAGGCCGTCATCGGCGTACTCGAACACGCTGTAGCCAAAGCCATGCCGGGTGCGGTATCGGCCAGGGCCGGGGCAGGGCTGCGGGGTCGGCGACCAGTACTGGCCGCTGTCCTCGTCGCGCAGGTAGAAGGCTTCCCCGCCAGGGTCGGCGACCGGGTCGTTGTGCCAGGGCGTCAACCGGTATTCGTGGGCGTTCTCGCACCAGGTATAGGCGCTGCCGGCTTCCGATACCACGCTGCCGAACCGCGGGTTGGCCAGCACGTTGACCCACGGCGCCGGTGGTGGCGCGCCGGGGATGTGGGCAATGACGTACTCGCGGCCATCGGCGCTGAAGCCGCCGTAGCGGTTGGCAAGCAGCAGCGCAGGGGCGTCTGGCAGTGGCGGTTTGGCGGGCATGGGCCGGTTGTAGGCCAGGGTTGGCTCGAAGGCGGCTGGCACCGGCGCAGGGCGGCGGTGGTGCAACTGCTCGGCCAGCGTGCCCTGGCTGTCGCTGAGCACCAGCCTGGCCACCGACAGCGTCAGCACCCGGTCTTCTTCGGACAGCTGCTGTGCAGGGCGCACGAAGATGCCGCCCGGGCGGTCGAGCAGCGCGGCTTCGCTACCGGAGGTGACGATACCGACGATCATGTCCTGCAACTGCTGGCGGTAGCCGGCCTGGTCTTCGTTCCAGATCACCAGGTCCAGTGCCAGGCCTTTCTGCCGCCAGTAGGCATGGGCCAGCACCATTTGCCTGACCAGCTGGATATTGGCGAGGTCGCCAATCTGCACCAGCACGATCGGCAGGTCCCCCGACAGCCCCTGGCCCCACAGCCCGGACTGGCTGCGCCGGTTGCTCGCGAGCAACGGGCCGCCGGCGCGCAGCGCCGCATTGGGGTAGATGATCGACGCGGCCATCTGCTCGAACAGGCGGGCATCGGCCAGCGAACCGTTGAGCTGGCGCAACAGCACCTGGCTGTGTGGCCAGGCGAGGTCGAACACCCGGTCGGCCAGGTGGCGGTCGCGGTATTTGGCCACCTGTTGCAGGCACGCGTCGCGGCTGTCGGCCACGCCGCTGACCAGGTCGACCGTGGCGGCCTGGCCTGCTTCCAGGGTGATGCGGCAGCGGATTGCGACGATCGGGTCGAGCACCGGCCCCGCGCTGCCGGACAGCGTCGCGGTGTGCCGGTCCAACGCCGCAGGGGCCCGCAGCGTGCGGCCGCGGCCGATGAAGCGCGCCCTGTCGGTCTCATAGGAAATGGCATCGATATCGACCCCATGCACCGCCATTACATGGCACATCCACGGCGTGGCATCGAGCAACGAGCGTGGCCGCCGGGTGCACAGGATGGCCTGCAGCGGGCGGATCAGTTCGGTCTGCACGAACAGCTTGCTGAAGGCCGGGTGCAGCGCATCGCTCAGCGCCGGCGCAAGCACCACTTCGGCGTAGCTGGTCAGCTCCAGGGTACGGCGCTGGTCGCCATGGTTGGTCAGGTGCAGGCGCCGCAGTTCGATGTCGTCTTCCGGGGACACGGCGATCTCGGTGTGGCAATCGAAGTCCCGTTCACGCACGCGAAATTCCGCCCGGCCATCGCTGAAAATCGCCTCCTGGTTGTGTGTGCGGTGCTGCGTCGGCTGGTAGGTCGTGGACCAGTACGCACCGCTGGCGACGTCGCGCAGGTAGCAGAAGCTACCCAGGTCGTCGCGCGTGGCGTCTTCGCGCCAACGGGTGACCGCCAGGTTGTCATGGTGGCTGTAGCCACTGCCCACGTGGTTGACCATGACGTGGTAATGGCCATTGGAGAGCAGCTGCACGGCGGGGTGGCGCCGGTTGGGCTCGGTGAACACGCGCAGCCGCGTTTCACCGCCCTGGCTTCCACCTTCCGCGGCCGGGGATTGAAGGGTATGCAGGTACGGAGCGGCAGTTTTCGGTACGCGTTCCTGTAGCAACAGCATGCTTGCCTGGAACTGTGGGTCCGAGGCAAAGCGCCGTTGCATGGGGTTGTCCAGCAGCACGGCGGTGAGGGCAAGAAAACTCATGCCCTGGTGATGCGCCATGAACGAGCGAATGACCACCGCTTCCTGCCCCGGCGGCAGCCGTGCCTCGCTGTAATCCACGGCCTCGTACAACCCGAAGCGGCCCGCCACGCCGAGCGCGCTCAGGCGTTGCAGGTTATGGCAGGCGGCGCTGGGGGCCACCATCAGGGCCAGTGCGCTGGCGTAGGGCGCCACCACACGCTCTTCGCCCAGGCCGCGCTTGAGGCCCAGGCCTGGAACGCCGAACGCCCGGTACTGGTAGTTGAAGTGGGTGTCCAGCGCGTTGTAGGCCGACTCCGAAACGCCCCACGGGATGCCGAGCAGGTGGCCATGTTCGATCTGCCGGCTGACGGCGGCCTGGCAGGTCTGGTCGAGCAAGGTACCCTCATAGTTGGGCATGACCAGCAGCGGCATCAGGTACTCGAACATCGAGCCGGACCAGGACAGCAGCACTGGCACCCCGGCATTGCTGGTGAGCAGCCGGCCCAGCGCGAACCAGCTGGCCTGGGGCGCCTGGCCCTGGGCGATGAGCACGAAATTGGTCAGGCGCATCTCCGACGCGAGCAGGTCGTAGAAGGCAGCATCCAGGCGATGCTCGTCGACGTTGTAGCCGATGGCGAAGAGGTCGCGGTGGCTGTCGTAGAGGAAGCTGAAGTCCATGTCGGCCAGGGCGCTGATGCGCGTTGCCAGCCGTTGCGCCTGGTCGATACGCTGGTGGGCGAGGGTACGGACCTTGGCCACTGCAGCCTGATCGGCGGGTGGCCACCGGTCAAGTTCCAGCTGTGCCAGTTGTCGCCAGCTCGGCGCGTTCTGCAGCGCCAGGTCACCCCCGGCAGGCAGGCGCAAGGCCTGCAATTCGCTGGCCAGGTCCAGGCACTGGCGCAGTATCGCTTGCAGCCAGAACACGCATTCGTCTGCCTCGGCGCCCTCGGGTGCCAGCGGTGCGTACTTGCCGAGCAAACCCTGCAACTGACCGGCAAGCAATGCCATCAGCGCGGCGGGTGGCGCCTGCGCTCGCGCATGGGCTTGCCCTACTTCGTGGTGCAGCGCCTGTATTTCACCGACCTCCCGGCCGGCCTGGGTAAATGCTTCGAGCAGGATGTCGAGGGTATCCAGCAGCCCTTGGGTCACACGCCTGTCGTGCACCGGGGTATCGGCCATCGCCAACAGCCCGGGCCTCAACGTCAGCAGCAGCGCGGCCAGGTTACCGCTGTCCACGGAGGACACATACAGCGGCGGCAGCGGCTTGAGGGTCTGGGTGTCGTACCAGTTGTAGAAGTGCCCCTTGTACCGCTCCAGGCAATCCAGGCTGTCGAACACGTTGCCCAGGCGCTCGAACAGGCGGCCGGCAGACAGGTAGCCGAAATCATGGGCCGCCAGGTGCGCAAGAACGGCCATGCCGATGTTGGTGGGCGAGGTGCGATGGGCGAAGTTGGCGAAGGGCGGCTCCTGCAGGTTGTCGGGTGGCAGCCAGTTGTCGCCAGGGCCGACATGCCGCTCGAAGAACGCCCAGTTGCGCCGGGCCAGCCGATGCAGGAAGCGCAGGTCGCCTGCGGAGGGCGCGAACACGCTGCGCACCTGCGCGCGGCTGAGCCACCAGGCCAATGCTGGGCCGAGCAGCCAGAGCGCGAGGATTGGCGAGGCCAGCAGCAGGGTACTCGGCCGCATCGACAGCGCGCCGGCCAGGGCCAGCGCCAGTGCAGGTTGCATCCATTGCTCGCGATAGACCGCCTGCAGGGTATCGGCGCTGGTGCGTTCTTCAGCTTGCGAGGGGTTCCATTGCAGCAAGCGGCGTTTGCTGACGGCCAGCCGCCACACGGTGCGGGTGATGGCGTCCAGGCTGTAGCTGGCCTCGAAAGGCAACCAGGCCAGCAGCAACCCGGCGCGTACGAAGTAGATGCCCGACGTATGCAGGGCTGCAAGCAGGTGTTCGGAAAACGCCACGTCGGTGGTCTTGTGCAGCAGCTCCAGCAGTGCATCCAGCAGCGGGCGCACCAGCAGCAACCCCAGCAGTGCAAGGGTCCATATCAGCGGCGAGGCGCTCGCGAGCCAGCCCCACAGCAATACCGTGAGCAGGGCAGCGGGCTCTAGGCTGCGCCGCAGGTTGTCGAAGATTTTCCAGCGCGACAATGCGCTCAGCGGGCTCTGCACGCCACTGCGGCGGCGCTGCAAAAGCCACGGCAGCAGTTGCCAGTCGCCGCGGATCCAGCGGTGGCGCCGCTTGGCATCGGCGCTGTAGCGCGCAGGATAGCCCTCGAACAGCTGCACATCGCTGAGCAGGCCGGAGTGGGCATAGCAGCCCTCGATCAGGTCATGGCTGAGCACGCGGTTGTCGGCAAAGCGCCCCTCCAGTGCCTGCTCGAAGGCATCCACCGCGTAGATGCCTTTGCCGATGAACGAGCCACTGAGGAACAGGTCCTGATAAACGTCCGAAACGGCCTGGGTGTAGGGGTCGACCCCCGCATCGGCGGCGAACAGGCGGGCATAGGCCGAGCGCGACACACTGGGCAGGCTGATGCCTACCCGCGGTTGCAGTATCGCGTAACCTGACAGAAGGCGGCCGGTGCGGGGGGCGAAGCGTGGGCGGTTCAGCGGATGTTGCATGGCGCCGACGAACTTCTGCGCCGCATCGCGCGGCAGCAGGGTGTCGGTGTCGAGGGTGATGACATAACGCACAGTGCCCAGCGTGTGCACATCGCCGACGCCGCGCATGAAACAGTCCGCGCCGTGCCCGCGCAGCAGGGCATTGAGCTCGGCGAGCTTGCCGCGCTTGCGTTCACGGCCCATCCAGCAGCGCTCGGTCGCGTTCCAGACCCTGGGCCTGTGGAACAGGAAAAAGCGCGCGCAGCCCGGGCTCGGGTACTTGCCGTTCAGGGCCTGGATGCCGTCGCGGGCGAGGTCGAGCAGGGCCTGGTCGTCGGGGCATGTCTGTTGCTGGGCATCGATGAAATCACTCAACAGCGCGAAATGCAGGTGCTCATCCCGGTTGGCCAGAAAGCGCACCTCAAGGCCTTCGACCAGCGCCTCGACATCGCTGGCGCTGCCCAGCATGCAGGGCACCACCACCAGCGTGAGGGCATCGCCTGGAATGCCATCCTTGTAGTCCAGGCGTGGCAGGAACGACGGTTTCACCGTCAGCGTGACCAGCCAGTTCACCAGGCCAATGGCCAGGCGGCTGGTGGCCAGCAATACCGGGATGGCCATGCCCGCCGCGAGCCACAGGGGCCAGCCTTCACCGACAATCGCGCCGATGAAGCCCCAACCCAGCAGCCCCGACAGCAGCGCCACCGGCACCAGGTAGAACGCCAGCGGCGCGCGGTGCAACAGGCGCTGCCAGCGCTCGGCCAGTGCAACCCGCGCGCCAAGCCGGCGTTCGAGCACGGGCAGGCCGTCACCTGCCAGGTAGTAGCCGACATGCCCGGCCTGTTCCTCCGGCCCGCCGCCAGCGGCCTGGGCAAGCTCGATGGCCTGGCGCGCGACCTGCTCTTCCCGAAATGCACTGTGCCGCGCCAGGCGCTCGACGATGTGCCGGTAGTGGTCGCGGCTGGCGAAGTCCATGGCCGGGTAGACGGTGGCCGGGTCCTGGCAGAGGGTTTGCTCGACCTGGCTCAGGTGCTCGACGAACAACCGCCAGTCGATGGTCGACAGCAGGCGCAGGCTGCCGATGCTGTTACTGATGGACAGCTGGTCGATGGCCTGCTGTTGCGCATCGAGCTGCACACTGCGTTCGATGCTCAGCGCCGACTCGCTGAGCACCTGTTCGATCCACGCCAGTGGCTGAGTCAAGGTGCTGCTGTGGCCTTGCAGGCGCCTGGCCAGTTCGGCGACGAAAGCCGCGGTCATCGGCGGCTTAGAACGGGCCATGTCGGCCACCACCAGCACCACGCTCTTGGCGTCACGCTCGGCGGTTTCGCTCAGCGAGTCGGCCCAGCCGTTGGCCAAGTCACGGTCAGCCCAGTTGGCCATGACCCGGGCCGCCACCCGGCGCAGGTTTTCGATCAGCGCCAGGCGCAGCATGATCGGGATCGCCCAGAGCTCGCCGAGGGTCAGTGTGGCGGCCTGCTGATACGTCTCGACGAAGCAGCTGAGGCTTTCTGCGTCGACCCGGCCATCACCGTGGGAGATGGTTTCCAGCGCAATGTCATAAACCCTCGGCAAGCCGCTCGACGGGCCATTGTCGAGCCGCGGCAGTTGCAGGCTGTAATCGGATGGCAAATGCCGCTTGGCGATGCGGATATGAGTTTCGACCAGGTAGAAATTGTCGAGCAACCATTGCGCGGCCGGCAATGCTGGGCGTGAGCCGGGCAGGCTGGCGGCCAGTGCAGAGCAGCTGGTGTAGAGCATGCGCTCGTTATCGGCCAGGCGGTCGAGCAGCGCGTCGTCGGCCGGCAGTTGGCTCAACCGATGCTGGCTGGCCAGCCAGGTGCCGTGGTCGGCCAGCTGCTTGGCGCTGTAGAGCTCCGAGCGCAGCAGGCTCTCGTAGGTGAACGTGTGCCGCGGCGTGCGCCAGCGCCGGGCACGGCTGGCCAGGCGTTGAAGGTAGGCGAGTGGGCGAAACCAAGGGGTGTCCATGGGGTTCGGGGTTGCCGTGGGCTGGCCGGTCAGACCCTCAGTCTGCGCGGCGGGCACCTGGCGGGTCTGTTCGGTAGCGAACAGACCCGGGCAGAGGTCAGCCGGTGCGCTGGTTTGCTGCCTCAGGCTTGAATGGACGCTGCGGCAGCACCGCGGCCTGCAGCTGCTTGCCAACCCCGTGAGCGAACCGCAGGCTACCGTCCACCGGGCGGTCTTCGACGATGCGCCCAGCGTCCAACAACACCACCCGTTGGCAGAAGTAGCGCACCAGGCTCAGGTCGTGGGTGATCAGCACGAACGCAGTACCGCTTTCGCGGCGTAGCATTTCCAACCGCTGCAGCAGCTGCAATTGCAGCACCCGGTCCAGGTTCGACAGGGCTTCATCGAGCACCACCAGCTGGGGCGATACCGCCAGCGCCCGGGCAATGTTGGCGCGTTGCAACTGCCCGCCACTGAGTTGATGGGGCAGGCGCTCGGCGTGCTCTTCGCGCAAGCCCATTTGCTGCAGCAGGGTCAGCACACGCTGCTCGCGCGCTGTGCTGTCCAGGCCACTCAGGTGCCGCAGCGGCTCGGCGATGCTCCAGCCAATGCTGCGCTGCGGGTTGAACGCACCTGGGGCATCCTGAAACACCAGTTGCACGGCGCGCTGGAAGTCCCGGGCCTGGGGGCCGCGCAAGCGGCTGACGTCCTGCCCGGCAAAGGTGACGTGGCCATGGGTGGGCTTTTCCAGCCCCAGCAGCAACCTTCCCAGGGTGCTCTTGCCACTGCCGCTGCTGCCCAGCAGCCCGAGGGATTGGCCGGCCTGCAATTCGATCGAGATGCCATCGAGCACCTGCAGCCAGTGGCGCCTGCCCAGCAGCCCGCCGGTGCGGTAACCGTGGCCTATGTTATCGATGTGCAGCAGGCTCATGGCGGGCTCCCGGTAAGGATCTGATGGGCTTCAAGCAGGGTGCGGGCAGCCGCGCTGGCCGGGCGGTCGAACAGGCCGTGAACCGCCTGCCGCTCGACGATGCGCCCAGCGTCCATGACCACGACCTGATCGGCGCAGCGGGCCACCACGCCCATGTCGTGGGTGACCAGCAGCACGCCGAGCCCGTGCTGCTGCACGAGGTTCATCAGCAGGTCGAGGAAGCGCGCCTGGCTCAGGGCGTCCAGGTCGCTGGTGGGTTCGTCCGCCAGTAGAAACGGGCTCTCGGCCATCAGCGCCAGGGCGATCATCATGCGCTGCAGCATGCCGCCGCTCAGTTGGAACGCGTAGGTCTGCAGGACCCGCTCATGTTCATCCAGGCCCACAGCCTCCAGGCATTGCACCATGCGCGCGCCGGCGGCGGTGCCGACGATACCACGCAGTTGCAGGGTTTCCTGGGCGTGGCTGGCCATGTTGCGCACCGGGTTGAACGCGCTGCGTGGGTTTTGCAGCACCAGGCTGGCCACCCGGCCGCGAATTTGCGCCGCCGGCAACGGTTGGCCGTCCAGCAGCAACTGGCCGTGGGTGCGGGCCAGGCCTGCCGGCAGCAGGTCGAGCAGGCCCAGGCAACTGAGCGATTTGCCCGAGCCGCTGCTGCCGACCAATGCGCAGACTTCGCCCCGGCGCAGTTGCAGATCGACGTCATCGACCAGTACACCCGCTCGCCCCTCGATGCGCAAACCCTGAAGCTCCAGTGTCGAACGTGCCACTCAAAGCACCTCCTGGGTGGGGTCCAGGCGATCACGCAGCGCATCGCCCAGCAGGTTGAAGGCCATCACCGAGAAAAAGATCATCAGCCCGGGCCACAGCAGCAGTTGCGGGTGGGTCCAGATGAACTCCTTGGCATCGTTGATCATTACCCCCCATTCGGCGGCCGGCGGTGTCACGCCAAGGCCAAGGAAGGACAGCCCGGAAACGTGCAGCATCATGTGCCCGATATCCATGGTCGCCAGCACCAGCAAGGGGCCCGCGATGTTCGGCAACACGTGTTCGCGCAGGCGCGCCCAGCGTGAAGCACCGGCCAGGCGCGAAGCCATGACGTATTCGCGGCCGCGCTGGGCGATGACCATGCCGCGCACCATGCGTGCGTACCAGGCCCAGTGCGACAGGGCGATGGCGATGATCACATTGCTCAGGCCCGTGCCCAGCAAGGTGACGAAGAAGAACGCCAGCACCAATGTGGGGAAGGTCATGAACATGTCGCACAGGCGCATCAGCAACAGGTCGACCTTGCCGCCAACGAAGCCGGACACTCCGCCCACCAGCAGGCCGAGGCACAGCACCAGGGCCAATGTCAGCATCACGCTGCCAAGCGACAGCCGGGTACCGACGATCAGCCGGGAAAGCAGGTCGCGGCCCAGGTGGTCGGTGCCTAGCCAGTGGCTGCTGTCAGGGGGTAGCAGCCGTTGGCCGAGGTCGACAAGGTCAGGGTCGTGCGGGGCGAGCCATTGGCCGAACACAGCCAGCAAAAGCAGCACGCTGACCAACAGCAGCCCGACAACCAGGCTGGGCTGGCCCGCCAAGGCAGGGCGGCGCAGCAGGGACAGAACACTCATGCGCCAACCCCTTCCAGGCGGCTGCGCGGGTCGAGCCAGGCGTAGCACACGTCCACCACCAGGTTGCAGACCATCAGTAAACCGGTCAGCAGCAAGGTGAAGCATTGCATCACCGGGAAGTCGCGGTTGAGCACCGCCGACACGGCAAAGCGCCCAACGCCAGGCCAGGCGAAGATGGTCTCGATCACCAGCGCGCCGCCGATCAGTTCGCCGATATGCATGCCCGTGGCGGTGACGAAGGGCAGCCAGGCGTTGCGCAATACATGCGAGCCCCACACCTGGCGCTCAGGCAGGCCGCGTGCGCGGGCATAGGTGACATGGCGCTGGCCGCTGGCCTCCAGCAGGCTGGCGCGCAGCAGACGGGCATTGATCGACATCGACATCAGCGCAATCGCCAGTACCGGCATCACCAGGTGCGCGGCGCCGCCACGCCCCAACGGCGGCAACCAGCCCAGCCACAACGAGAACAGTGCGATCAGCAGAAACGCCAGCCAGAAGTTGGGCATCGACACGCCGAGGAAGGTCACCGCGCGTACCACGTGATCGGGCCAGCGGCCGTGCCAGCGGGCCGCGACCAGGCCCAACGGGATCGACAACAGCAGCGTACAGGCCAGGGCCAGCCCGCCCAGTTGCAAGGTGGCGGGCAGGTAGTAGAGCAGGTCGTCGAATACCGGGCGGCCGGTCAGGTAGGAGGTGCCGAAGTCCAGCTGCAGCGCCTTCCACAGCCAGCTCAGGTACTGTGCGTACAGCGGCCGGTCTAGGCCCAGGGCATGGCGCACTTCGGCCACGGCCGCATCGGTCGGCGGTATGTGCGACAGGCGCAGGTAGTCCAGTGCCGGGTCAGTGCTGCCCAGGTGCAGCAGCACGAACACCAGCAGGGATACGCCGAGCATCACCGGTACCAGCAGCACCAGCCGCAAGAGGATGTAGCGCAGCATGTCAGTGCTCCTGTTTCGGTGTCATGGTTTCGAACGGCACGTCGAACAGGGTGCTGCCGAACTGCACGTGGGCTACCGAATCACGGCGCACGCTGATGGCCGTGAGGTAGGAAATGGGCAAGTACACCGCCTGCTCGTGCAGCGTGGTGAGGATGAAACGGTACTGTTCTGCACGTTGTTGCTCGTCGGTGCTGGCCAGCACCTGGCCGATGCGCCGGTCGAGGTCATCCTTGATCGGCAAGCCGCGCTGGGCCATGTAGTCGGCATGCCCGGCATAGCGCATGGAACTGACGAAAGAGTGCGGGTCGTAAGGTGCGCCCCAGGTATCGGCGAAGATCATGCCGAAGTCGCCGTCGCGCTGGCGGCGCACCAGCGCGCCTTCTTCCACGGCGCGCAAGTCGATGTGCATGCCGACCTTGGCCAGCTCGCCTTGCAGCACTTCGGCCAGACTCTTCTGCAAGGCGCTGGTGCCGAGGAACACCAGCTCGATCGCCAGCGCCTCGCCGCCCTTGCTGCGCACCGTGGCGCCAGGGGCCAGGCGCCAGCCGGCGGCGTCGAGCGCGTGGGCGGCAAGGGCAGGATCGTAGGCGTAGGGCGCAAGGCCCAGGTCGGCATAGGGCATGTTGGGCGCGAACAGGGTGTCGGCGCGGGGTTCCAAACCGTAGAGGATCTTGTCGATGATCGCCTGCTTGTTCACCGCCTGGTTGATCGCCTGGCGCACCGTGAGGTCGCGGGTGGCGCCGCGGCCGGTGTTCAGGGCCAGCGTGCGGGTGGCCAGCGGCGCCGACAGGGCGGTGGCGAAGCCTTGGTCGCGCAAGCGCCCGAAGGTGGCGGCGGTGATCTCGCCCGCCGCGCCCTGGATCAGTTCCAGCTCCCCAGCCTGCAGGGCCAGGGCGCGGCTGTTGGGGTCGGGGATGACCTTGACCAGCACCTCGCCATAAGCCGGCTTGGCGCCCCAGTACACGGGGTTGCGGGCGAAACGGTCGTATTCGCCCAGGCGTGAATCGACGCGCATCCAAGGCCCAGTGCCGGCAGGTGTACCTGGCTTGGCCTGCGGCGACGCGAAGCGCAGCGGGCGCACCTGGGCCAGCTCCATCAGGGTCGGGTAGTAGGGGTGTTTGAGCACCAGCCGCAGGGTCAGCCGGTCCGGGGTTTCGACATGGTCGAGGGTGGTGACCAGTTCCATCCAGCGGTGGCGTTGGCTGTTGGCCAACACCGCATCCAGGTTGGCTTTGGCCGCTGCCGCGTCGAACGGCGTGCCGTCACTGAAACGCACGCCGTCGCGCAGGGTGAACGTGTAGGTCTTGCCATCATCGGACAGCTGCCAGGCCGTGGCCAGCCAAGGTTCGATACTGCCGGCCGCGCTGTAGCGCACCAAGGGTTCATAGACCATCGCCTGGGCATACATCTGGTTCGGCGCATAGCCGCGAGGGTCGAGCGGGCCGGCATTGACGGGCCAGGAGTACACCAGCGTCGGTGCTTGCCGGGTGCCGGAATCAGCATGAACGAGGGCGCTTGCGGCAAGCAGGAAGAGGCCCCATAGGGCGGGCTTTGGTTTACCTGGTTGCTGCATCACACGGGGTCCCCCTTTCAACGGAGGCGGTAGGCTAAAGAGGCCCGGGGGTGATGTCCATGTAAAATCATCGGGTCGGAAGTTACAAAATGCGACAGCTGGCGATTCGCCCTGTGCAGCTTTTTGCCAGCTGTCCGATTCAGCTCACATTCCCGTGCAACCGGGTTGCAGCGCTGCCGCCTGGGCTCTTCGAGTGGCTGTGGCGTCACGTGCCGCTGGTGACCCGCGTCCACAAACGCGTGCTCAAACGCATGCCGGCAGGCGACAGGGTCTGGATCGGGAACAGTGTGTCGAGTACCGCACTGTCCTCGAACGGCTGATGCACGGCGAAGTGGTAGCCGACGGCGTCGTATTCGAAGTCGATGGCCAGTTCGCAGAGGCGTTGGCGGACTTCTGGCACACCCTCGAGGTTTGTGAGGCAAAGGATTTTTTACGCACTTTTTACGGCGCCCAGCCAGGCGCGTAACGATACTACCCGCACTTTTTTGCCCGCAGCCGGGCACCGTCAACCGTGCAGAGACGTCATTCGTGAGTGCAACAGCGACCGCCGCAAATTCATCCAGCCATTCCACAAGCTCAGGTGTCGGCCTGCTCATCGCTGCCGTGGGCGTGGTGTACGGCGATATCGGTACCAGCCCCTTGTACACCCTGAAGGAGGTGTTTTCCGGGCACTATGGCGTGCAGCCCAGCCATGACGGTGTGCTGGGGATCCTGTCGCTGATCTTCTGGTCGCTGGTCTGGGTGGTGTCGATCAAATACGTGCTGTTCGTGCTGCGCGCCGACAACCAGGGCGAGGGCGGGATCATGGCGTTGACGGCATTGGCGCGCCGGGCGGCGGCGCCGTTTCCGCGCTTGAGCAGGGTGCTGGTGCTGTTGGGCCTGTTCGGCGCCGCGCTGTTCTACGGCGACAGCATGATCACCCCGGCGATTTCGGTACTGTCGGCCGTCGAGGGTTTGCAGCTGGCGTTCGACGGGATCGACCACTGGGTGGTGCCGTTGTCGGTGATCGTGCTGGTCGGGCTATTCCTCATCCAGAAGCACGGTACGGCCCGCATCGGCACCCTGTTCGGGCCGGTGATGGTGCTGTGGTTCGTGGTCCTGGGCGCGCTGGGTGTCCACGGCGTGATGCAACGCCCTGAAGTGCTGCAGGCACTCAACCCGGCCTGGGCCGTACAATTCTTCATCGTCCACCCGGGCATCGGCGTGGCCATTCTGGGCGCCGTGGTGCTGGCCTTGACCGGCGCCGAAGCGCTGTATGCCGACATGGGCCATTTTGGCCGCAAGCCGATTGCCCGCGCCTGGTTCATGCTGGTGCTGCCAGGGCTGGTACTGAACTACTTCGGCCAGGGGGCATTGATACTCGGCAACCCCGAGGCGGTGCGCAACCCGTTCTACCTGCTGGCGCCGAGCTGGGCCCTGCTGCCAATGGTCGCGTTGTCTACCCTGGCGACCATCATTGCCTCGCAGGCGGTGATTTCCGGTGCCTTTTCGCTGACCCGCCAGGCCATCCAGCTGGGCTATGTGCCGCGTATGTTCATCCAGCACACATCCAGCCAGGAGCAGGGGCAAATCTACGTCGGCACGGTGAACTGGGCACTGATGGTCGGGGTGGTGTTGCTGGTGATCGGTTTCGAGTCTTCCAGCGCGCTGGCCGCCGCCTATGGCGTAGCGGTCACGGGCACCATGCTGATCACCACGCTGCTGTCTTCGGCGGTGGTGTTGCTGCTGTGGAAAACCCCACGCTGGTTGGCGATCCCCATGCTGCTCGGCTTTCTGCTGGTGGACAGCCTGTATTTTGCGGCCAATGCGCCGAAGATTGTCGACGGCGGGGCCTTCCCGGTGATTGCTGGGGTGTTGCTGTTCATCACCATGACCACCTGGAAGCGTGGCCGCAACATCATCGTCGAACGCCTGGACGAAACCGCGCTGCCGTTGCCGCTGTTCATCAGCAGTGTTCAAGCGCAACCCCCGCATCGGGTGCAGGGCACGGCGGTGTTCCTCACGGCGCGTACCGACGCCGTGCCCCATGCGCTGCTGCACAACTTGCTGCACAACCAGGTGCTGCACGAGCAGGTGGTGCTGTTGACCGTGGTCTTCGAGGACGCGCCGCGGGTCAGCACCGCGCAACGCGTCGAAGTCGAAGCATTTGGCCATGGGTTCTTCCGCGTCAGCCTGCATTTCGGCTTCATGGAAGAGCCGGATGTGCCGCTGGCCCTGGCCCAGTGTCGACGCGCCGACCTGGATTTCAGCCCAATGCGCACCACGTACTTCCTCAGCCGCGAAACGGTGGTACCGACCCAGCGCATCGGCATGGCGAAGTGGCGCGAGCACCTGTTCGCGTTCCTGCTCAAGAATGCCAACAGCAACCTGAAGTACTTCAAGCTTCCGCTCAACCGGGTGATTGAACTGGGCACCCAGGTTGAGATGTGAAACCCCTCACTCCCGGGCCTGCGCACCGGCGATATGCCGCCCAGCCACGTAGCCGAAGGTGAGTGCCGGGCCCAGGTTGATCCCGCCCGAGGGGTACCAGCCGCCGAACACGCTGGCCATGTCGGTACCGGCCGCATACAGGCCGCCGATGGGTTGCCCCTGGTGGTCCAGCACGCGGGCATGGCCGTCCGTGCGAAGGCCGGCGAAGGTGCCGAAGCACCCGGGCTGGACTTTCACTGCATAGAACGGCCCGCGCTCGATGGGCGCAACGCACGGGTTGGGGCCTTTGTGCTGTGGGTCGCCTTGCTTGCGATTGAACGGCGTCGAGCCGCGGCCGAATGCAGGGTCCTGGCCGAGGCGCGCATGGCGATTGAATTCGGCTACCGTGGCGCTCAAGCCGGCAGGTTCGATGCCGCAGGCGCGGGCCAATTGTTCAAGGTCGTTACCGCGCTTGAGGTAGCCGCTGCGCAGGTGTGGCCCTAGCGGCAGCGGTGCGGGACGGGCGTGGCCGAGGCCGTAGCGGCGCAGGAAACGGTGGTCGCAGACCAGCCAGGAGCAGACTTCCTCGCCCTCGGGTACTGCTTCGAGCATCGCCGCCACATAGTCGTAGTAGCCGTGCGCTTCGTTGACGAAGCGCTTGCCGTTGGCGAGCACGCCGATGATGCCCGGCTTGCCGCGTTCGATGATGTGCGGGAAGTGGCCGACGCTGCCGTCGCGGTGCGGCACCTTCGATACCGGCGCCCAGGCCACCGGCGATTTCAGGTCGGTGGCTACCACGCCGCCGGCAGATTCGCCCAGGCGCAGGCCATCGCCGGAGCACGACGCTGGCGGCAGGGCGAGGTTGTCGTGGCCGCTGGCGTCGCGCGGGAACAACTGCCGGCGCCGCGCCGGGTCATTGGGAAAACCGCCGGCAGCGAGCACCACGGCCTTGGCGCGAAGGGTCTGCTCGCCGCGCGCCGTGCCGATGACCGCGCCGCGCACCTGGCCGCCTTCCACCAGCAGCCGCTTGGCCGGAGCCGACTCGACCAGGCGCACGCCAAGGTCTTCGGCCGACTTGGCCAGGCGCGCCACCAGTGCCACGCCGTTGACCAAGTGCATGGCCCGGCCATGGCGGGCGAGGTGGTACAGGTGGCGGCCCAAGCGTTTGCACACATGCAGGAAGGCCCGGGGCGAGCGGGTCATGTTGAGGAACGCAGCCAAGTCGGCCCCGGCCATGATCGGCATGCCCATGAACGAGGTTTCACGCAGGGTCTTGCGCAGGCGCGGCAACAACGCACCGAGTTCACGGGCCGCGTAAGGCGCGGCGATCACCTGGTGGCCGCCGGTTGCCGCACCGGGGGTGTCGCCATGCATGTCGGGGATGGCGTTGCCATCGACGAACTGCAGCGCGGTGTGTTTTTCGAAAAACGCGACCATGTGCGGGCAGGCTTCGAGGAAGGCGTCGACCCGTTCAGCGTCGAAATGTACCCCCAGTTCGTTGCGCAGGTAGGTGCGTGGTTGCTCGATGTCCTCGACGATCCCCGCCCGTTGCGCCAGCGGGTTGCGCGGCACCCAGGCCCAGCCGCCGGACCAGGCGGTGGCACCGCCGAACACTGGGTCCTTTTCCACCAGCGTGACCCGCTGCCCATGCCAGGCGGCCGTGACGGCGGCGGCCAGGCCGGCGGCGCCAGAGCCAATGACCAGGACGTCGCAGTCAGTTTGCAAAGAGTCGGTAGGCATCGCGGATCTCCAGTATTATTATTGGAACTGAGTTCCATATTCTTCTGGGTTGGCGCAGGGCGATGCAAGCCACGCCGACAAGTAGTGGTCGATAACCGGACACTTCGGGTCCAGGCCGCTGCGTCGGCCTGGCCTGTATGGAATCATCTTCCATCATTCATCACTTTTCAGGGATGCCACCATGGCCGGTAGCCAGATCGAACGCGCCTTCAGCCTTGTCGAAAGCCTTGCTGCGGAGCCCCAGGGCCTCGGCCTGCAAACCCTGGCCGAGCGCCTGGAGATCCCCAAGAGCGCGGCCCACCGCATGCTCACCGAACTGATCCGCCTCGGTTACGTGCGCCAGCACCGCGACACCAGCCGTTACCAGCTGTCTGCCAAACTGGTGGCGCTGGGGTTTCGCTACCTGTCCAGCAGTGGAGCCGACATCATCCAGCCGATTCTTGATCGTTTGGCCCAGGACAGCGGTGAACTGGTGCGCCTCGGTGTCATCGACGGCAGCCGCCAGACGTGGATCGCCAAGTCCCAGGGCGCCCGTTCCGGGCTGCGCTACGACCCCGACATGGGCCGCGATGCGCCGCTGTTCTACACCGCCTCCGGGCATGCCAGGCTGGCCAGCCTGAGTGATGACGAAGCGTTGCAGATGGTGTTGCGCCAGGGCATTGCCGACCCCGAGCAATTCGGCCCCAACGCGCCGCGGTCCACGCAACAACTGCTGAGCTACCTGGCCTGCGCCCGGGAACGGGGTTATGCCTGGGTGGAGCAAACGTCTGCCATTGGTACTTCGGCCCTGGCTGCCGTGATCCATCGCCCGCAAGGCGGGGGCGTGATCGGCGTGCTGAGTATCGCAGGCCCCAGTGCACGCCTATCGCCTGCGCGTGTGCCGCAATTGGCGCCGCTGTTGTTGGAAGCAGCGGAGGAATTGTCGGCGGCCAGCCAGGCGAGCGAGTTGTTTGCCTGACAGCTCGACCCTCAATTTGCGGTCGATAACCGCACACTCTGTGCTGTCTGTCCTTTTGTAAAACGGACCGGGGTTCTAGATTGTTGTTGGCGGATTGTGGAACCTGGTTCTGAAACCGCCAAGACAATAAAGACAAGAGGACAGCCCCGTTGAACGCACCCCTACGTATCGCCCTGATTGGCGCCGGCATCATGGGCCGCCAGCATTACCAGCACCTGTGCCAGGTCCCCGAGGCGCGGTTGTGCGCGATTGCCGACCCCGGCCCGCAAGCTGAAGCCTTTGCCGCCGAATGCGGCGTGCCGTATTACGCCGACCACCGTCAGTTGCTGGCGCATGTCCGCCCCGAGGCAGTGATCGTCGCCAACCCGAACAACCTGCATGTGGCCACCGCCCTGGACTGTGTCGAGGCTGGCGTGCCGGTACTGGTGGAAAAGCCGGTTGGGGTGCACCTGGATGAAGTCCGCGCGCTGGTGGAGGCATCGCGCCGCCGTGGTGTACCCGTGCTGGTCGGCCATCACCGGCGGCACAACCCGCTGATCGCCAGCGCGCAGGGGATGATCGCCGACGGGGTGCTGGGCCGGCTGATCAATGTCACCGCGCTGTGGCAGTTGCAGAAGCCCGACAGCTATTTCGACACACCATGGCGCCGCGAGCCCGGCGCGGGCTTTCTGCTGACCAACCTGATCCACGACCTGGACCTTCTGCGTTACCTGTGTGGTGAAGTGGTGCAGGTGCAGGCCTTTACCCGCAACGACGTGCGCGGTTATGCCAACGAGGACAGCGCGGCAGTGCTGCTGGAATTCGCTAACGGGGCACTGGGCAGCCTGACCGGATCCGATGCGGTGGCGGCACCGTGGAGCTGGGAGCTGAGCTCGGGTGAAAGCCCGATCTACCCGCGCCAAGAGGCACAACCGTGCTACCTGCTTGCCGGCACCCGCGGTGCGCTGAGCATCCCGCAGCTCAAGCACTGGCAATACGCCGAGGCCAACGCGGGTTGGCACACGCCGCTGCTCGAGAGCGGGGCGGACATCCCGGCCGGAGCGGCGTTGACCCTGCAATTGCAGCACTTTGTTCGTGTTGCCCGAGGTGAACAGGCACCGCTGACCGATGCCGCCGACGGTGGCCGCACCCTGGCGTTGGTCGAGGCAATCCGCCAGGCGGCCGCCAGCGGCCGTGCTTGCGCACCCGAACTCATCGCCTGACACCTAACCCCGGTTCTTCAGGAAACAACCATGACCGACCGTATCTTTTCCCTGGCCGCCTTGACGGTACTTGAGCTGTCCCCACCCGCAATGATCGAAGCTGCCGCCCGCGCCGGCTACAGCCACGTGGGCCTGCGCCTGGTGCCGGCCACGCTTGAGGAGCAGCACTTCCCGCTGGCCACCGACCGCGAGCTGCGCCGCCAGACCCAGGCGCGGCTGCGCGACACTGGCATCAAGGTCCTCGACCTGGAAATCCTGCGCCTCAAGCCCGACACCCGCGTTGCCGATTTCGAGCCGATCCTGGCGGTGGGGGCCGAACTGGGCGGCAGCGAACTACTGGTGGCCGGCAATGACCCGAGCGAGGCCCGCCTCACCGAGCGCTTTGCCGAACTGTGCGACCTGGCCGCCGGCTATGGCATTTATCCGCACCTGGAGTTCATGCCCTGGACCGACGTGCGCGACCTGCACCAGGCCATGCGCATCGTTGCCAATGCCGACCGCGCGAATGGCTGCGTGTTGGTGGATGCATTCCACTTCAACCGCTCGCAATCGTCGCTCGATGACCTGGCGCGCCTAGCTCCGCAACGCATGCGCTATGCCCAGTTATGTGATGTGGCAGGGCCGGTGCCCGATGACATGGACGAAATCCTGCGCCAGGCGCGTAACGAACGGCGATTCCCGGGGGAGGGGGATGCAGACCTGATTAGCCTCTTGCGGGGCTTGCCGGCAACGGTGCCCCTGAGCCTGGAGATTCCGACCCGGCGGTTGCTGGAACAGGGGGTGAGTGGTGAACAGCGGGCGCGGATGGCGCTGGAAAAGGCCAAGGCGCTAGTGGCCCAGCTTTAAACGGAAGGGGCCGCTGTGCGGCCCCGCCCTGGCATGCCAGCATTTACTAGCGGTCAGTAACGCAGCCGTGTTCGATCAAACTACTTGCGCGCCAGCAGCACTGCAGCCAAACCCACGGCCAGCATGGCGATAGCGGCGCCCACCCAGCCGAGCGCAGGCAGGCCGAGGTGCTCGATGGTCGCCCCACCGATGGCCGCACCCAGGCCGATCCCGCCGTTGGCCGCCGAGACGTTGAGCGTGCCAGCAAGCGCTTGCGCCCTGGAGCCGGCGATCATCACGCGCACCTGGCAAACGGGAAACAGCGCGGTGTAGGCAATGCCCCAGGCCGCCAGTGCAACAATCAGCAGCCACAGTGTGTTCACTGCCGGCGCTGCGGCTGCCATGCCGGCACCGAGCACAGTCAGCAGCAGGATCGTCGCCCCCAACGGGCTGCGGTCGACAAGCCGCCCGCCCACGGCATTGCCGATCATGCCTACGGCACCGAAGCCCATCAGCCACCAGCCAACCTGAGGGCCGGGTACCTGTGCAAGGCGCTCCAAAATGTCGGCCAGGTAGGTGTAGGCGCTGAACATCGCAGTGAACACCACCACCGAAAGCAGCACGTGCACAACGAACTTCGGGTCTTTGAGGATGATCGTCTGACGCTCGCCCGCCGGGCGTTGCGGGGCTTTTGGCAGTTGCGGCAGCAGTGCCCACATCAGCACTGCAATGGCCAGGCAAAGCCCTGAAATCAGCCAGAAGGTGCCTCGCCAGCCGAGCGCATTGGCTGCCAGCGTACCCAGCGGGATGCCGAACACGAAAGCGGCGGTGATACCCAGGTAGACCTGGGCAACCGCTTTGCCTTCCTTGCCTTTGCCTGCCAGTTGCGCCGCCGACTCGCTGGCCGTGCCCCAGAACACAGGCAGCGCTGCCGCAGCCAGAATGCGCGAAAACGCCATCGTCCAGAAGTCCGTGGCCACGGCGGACAATGCATTGGACAAGGCAAAGATGATCAGGATACCCAGGAAGAGTTTCCTGCGATCCCAATGGGCAATCGCTGCCGTCAGGAACGGCCCCAGCAACATCACGGTAAATGCGAACACGCTGACCAGCTGGCCCGCTTTGGGGATGCTGATGCCGAGGTCGCGGGCAAGGCCCGGGAGAATCCCCAGGATGATGAATTCGGTGGTCAGCACGGCGAACGCCGCAAGGGTCAGCAACAGGATACTGCTGCTGGTCCGGGCATCAGTTGCTCCCGATATCGGAGCCGTGGTGGCAGGCATGAGCGGGTTACTCCAAACCGGTAAAGTTGGAGCGGGAGGGTATAGTGGAAAAAAAGTATCATCTGCGGTATTTCGGCAATAATGGCGCCGAATAAAATTCCATAATCGAGGTCGCCGTGCTCAGCGAACAACGCTTCAAAGGCTTGGTCGTATTCGTGTGTGTCGCCGAGGCCGGCAGTTTCACAGCCGCCGCCGAACGCCTGAACCTGACGACCTCCGCCGTCAGCAAAAGCATCGCACGCCTGGAAGAACGGCTGAGCATCAAGCTCTTCGAGCGCACCACTCGCCGTCTTGCACTGACCGATGCAGGCCTCAATTACTACCAAACCTGCAAACGCATGCTGGCCAGCCTGGATGAGGCCGAACTGGACATGCACGCGGACCAGACCGAGCCCCGCGGCCGGGTGCGCATCGACCTGCCTGCTTCATACGGCAAACTGCGGGTGATGCCGGTGCTGATCGACTTCATCGCCGAACACCCGTTGCTCATGCCGCATATCACGCTGACGGACCGCTTCGTCGACCAGGTGGAGGAGGGCATCGACATTGTGGTACGCATTGGCGGCCCGGAGACATGGCCTGCGGGGGTCGAGCGGCGCTTGATGGGTGTCCAGCGGCAGATTTTTTGCGCGGCGCCCAGCTACCTGGCGCGCCAAGGCAAACCCACGACTGAACGGGACTTGCATGAGCACGGCTGCGTGCTCTACGGCAAGCGTGACGGCGGGGTCTACCCACTTCACTTCCCGGGCTCCCAGGCAGGCGACAGCGAGCAACGCGTTGTCTCGGGCCGGATCGCCATCGGCGATGCGCAAGGGCAGCTGGCGATGGTGCTGGCCGGGTTGGGGATTGCCCAGCTTCCTACCTGGCTGGTGCAGGCGCATCTTGATGCGGGCACGCTAGTGAACATCTTGCCCCAGCTGACCACCAGCGGGTTGCCTATCAATATTGCATGGCTTGAAAACAGGCAGACGCTGCCAAAGGTTCGTGCACTGGTCGAGGCCATCTATAGCCGCATCAGCGTTGAGGCTGTTGCGCAGCCGGTGTTCGGCCTTACGGCCCCAAAGCACTCCGGCGAGGGCCGCAAGAGCGCTATGAAAAAGGGCGCGGTTTGAACGTCTAATGTCGATCAAGGTTTCGACATACGGATGACGATTCATGAACTTGACCCAAGACGCTGCGAGCGCGCTTCTTGACGGCCATGGCGGACAACGTCCCAACGCTCAGTAGTCAGTACCGGCCTCTGACCACTATCGACCCAAAGCAGACGCTTGCCAGGGCCGGCTGTCGATCAAAATCGCCCGCTGCATGACGATTTGAATCTGCTAACGTGAAGGCCAAATCCGCACGGTAGCGGCCGGCGGCTCATCTGGAGGGGCGATGATGATTCATGGGGAGCGGCATCAGCTACCCTGCTTCGGACGCGGCCTTAGGTTCGCTCAGCGCTATCGCTCCACAGGAACTCCCTGTCGAGTACTACCGGTTGCTGAGCCATAGCAATGGCGGCGAGGGGCCCCTACCTGTTGATTCAGAAGCGTTCGTGCCCCTGATGGGAAGGGAGTAAGGCTACAGATCAACACGCTGGTTCGAGGCGGTCTGCATAGCCCTGGCGTAACGGCTATACGATACCTGTAAACAGTCCCGATCAATCTTCTCGTTTGCCAAGGCATAGGACAGGGTCCATACCAATGACATCTCTGCCAAAGGAATCACCACATGTCAAAGCTCTATCCAAGTATTGATCCTGAGGGGCTGGTCGAGTACTCGGTGGTCTACACCGACCGCTCGCTCAATCACATGTCGCAGACATTTCAAGGCGTGATGAAGAACATTTCCAGGACCCTGAAACAGGTCTACAACGCCCAAGCTGTTGCAGTCGTGCCGGGCAGCGGTACATTCGGCATGGAATCGGTCGCGCGACAGTTTGCCACCGGCCAGCATTGCCTGGTGATCCGCAACGGTTGGTTCAGTTATCGCTGGAGCCAGATCCTTGAGATGGGCAACATCCCGGCGGCTACCACGGTGATGAAAGCCCGACCGGTCGACACGGCTCGCCAGGCAGCCTACGCGCCCCCGCCTCTGGACGGAGTGCTGGCGGCCATTGAGGCGCATAAGCCGCAGATTGTCTTTGCCCCCCACGTTGAAACCTCATCCGGGATCATACTGCCCGACGATTACTTGCGGGCCATTGGCGACGCCGTGCATGCAGTGGGGGGGCTGTTCGTGCTGGATTGCATCGCCTCAGGCACGCTGTGGGTTGATATGCAAACGTGCGCAGTCGACCTGCTGATCAGCGCACCGCAGAAAGGGGGGAGTGCCTCCCCTTGCTGCGCACTGGTAATGCTCAGTGCTTTGGCCCTCGAGCGCATCGAGCAGACCCATAGCAGTAGCTTTGCCTGCGACCTGAAAAGGTGGCTTCAGATCATGCAGGCTTATGAACAGGGCGGACATGCTTACCATGCGACCATGCCCAGCGATTCTCTCGCGCGATTCAACGACGTGATGAATGAAATGCAAGCCTACGGTTTCGACAAACTCCGCGGTGAACAACAGGTCCTGGGCGATCGGGTGCGCGCCATGTTGACCGGCAAAGGCATCATAAGTGTGGCCGCAGCCGGCTTTCAGGCCCCCGGGGTAGTGGTGAGCTATACCGATGATGCTGACATCAAGAACGGTAGGAAATTTGCAGAGCACGGCCTGCAGATAGCCGCCGGAGTGCCGCTGCAATGTGACGAACCGGCCGACTTCCAGACCTTCCGTATTGGTCTGTTCGGGCTCGAAAAGCTGCACAATATAGAGCGCACGGTCAGCACCCTTGAACAGGCATTGGAAGAAGTGATGGTGAAGTAAGACCTCTTCTTGGCTACCGCACGGCTAGGGTTGTGGGATATGGGGCGATAGTGGTCAGTCGCGACCGGCTGCCTTCGACCCACAGCTGCCGCTCGTAGCCTCGGTAGCACGATATCCGTGACTACTACGATCCCTTCCAGGCGGCTTACGCGTTGGACGCTCCCGTGGTGATGGCGAGCTAGCGCGCTGCCAAGTGTTGCAACGAAAGAAGCAAAACTCCGATAGGCAGAGCAAGGTCGCCAAGGAGTTTAACGTCAAAAAGAGAGAAATTGGCATCGTCGAAAGCGACAACCAATTCCTGACTTGGAGACATGAAATGACTGACTTCACCCCAACCCCAAACGAAGTTGCGGGCAAAGTAGTGCTGGTGACCGGCGCGGCTAGCGGCATCGGTAAGGCTATCGCCGAGCTTCTTCACACTCGCGGTGCAAAAGTAATCGCCGAGGATATCGACCCGAAAGTCTACGCGCTTGAGCGGCCCGGCCTGGTTCCTTTCGTCGCCGACATCACCGTCGACGGCTCTGCCGAGCAAGCAGTGGCGCTGGCGGTAGAGAAGTTCGGCAAGCTGGACGTCCTGGTCAATAACGCCGGTCGCATCCTGTACAAGCCCTTGGTCGAGATGACCCGAGAAGATTGGGAGTGGCAGATGCAAACCAACGTGACGGGTGCGTTTCTTCATTCCCGAGAGGCGATGAAGGAGATGATGAAGAACAAGAGCGGCGCAATCGTGAACATCGCCTCGTACGCGTCCTACTTCGCCTTCCCCGGTATCGCGGCTTACACCGCGTCCAAAGGCGCGTTGGCGCAGTTGACGCGTACCCAGGCGTTGGAAGCTATCGAGCACGGCATTCGGGTCAATGCCATTGGCGTGGGGGATGTGGTTACCAACCTGTTGAACCACTTCATGGAAGACGGTCGTGGGTTCCTGCAAGAGCATGGCAAGTCCGCGCCGATCGGTCGAGCTGCAGCACCGGAAGAGATCGCCGAGATTGTCTCTTTCCTGGCTTCCGAGCGAGCCAGCTTCATTGTCGGTTCGGTGGTCATGGCCGATGGCGGCATGAGCGTCCCGGTAGGTTGATCCTTCGCCTTGTCCGCGTTGTGCTGCATCGGTAGTACAACGCGTTTTCTCGCTACTAGACCTTTTCAAAGGAGGCGTCATGACCGCACTTCGTAGACCGACCGATGGAGCAGCCGAGAACGCTGCACGACAAGGGGGCGGTCAATTCATGGTGGCGGGGGAAACCCTGGACTTTCGCCAGCAATTCCGTTCCCAGAACCTCTGAATGGTGCGGCCCACTGACTATTTGCGGTATTGAGTGGGCGTGACGCCGACCTCACGTTTGAACACCTGAGAAAAATGGCTTGGGCTGCTGTATCCGATCTCCAAGCCTATATCGATCACGCTCCGATCCGTTTCGACCAAGAGCTGCCGTGCTCTTGCCATCCTCAGTCTGATAAAGAACTGCGACGGGGAATAACCAGCGGCTTTTTTGAACAGCCGGCTGAAGTGGTACTCGCTCATCCCCGCTATTTCGGCCAAGTGCCCGAGATTGAATTCCCCAGCCAGATCGGCCTCCATCGCCGACAGCACCCGGCGCAGTTTGTAAGCGGGCAACGCGTTGCGGCGCACGATATCGTCCGCTGAGCTGTCTAGGTAACCGCGGGCAAGGTGAACGGCAATGCACTGGGCCAGCCCCTGAAGATAAAGAGGGCTAGCCCTGTGCCCCGTCAGCTCCAGGCGAACTTGCTCCAGTAGAACGGACAACCCATCGTCACGCCCACCCGAAACTTCACGTAGTCGAACCGCTTCCACGAAGCCGCCCAAGACCTCATGGATGGCTTTTTCCAAAAGGGGAATGCCGAGATAGATATGCATCACTTCGAAGGGTTCTGCTCCGTCCACTTTCCAGCGCATTTCGTACGGCTGTGCCGAGGTGGTTAAAAAGAAATCCCCTTTAGCCACCTGGCTGCATTGCCAATCGCCGTCAAGCTCTCGCTCCTGCACGGCAGCACTCCCTGAAATAATCCACACCAGTAAGGGCTCGGCTACGGCAGGAACGATGAAGCTATTTTCCTCACGCTCCCGGTTAAAGATTTGCACCAACATATCCCGATCGGCCAGAACGTCCGAGGCGGCAAGCCGCTCACCCCGAATGTAAGCCTCCAAACCATGGGCTGAAGTCCGCGCTATAACATCCATGGGAATTGTCGCCTCAGTCAGTAAGGCGGCTCGAACGAGCCATCTCGGGCATTGGTCTCACAGGGTGGCCTCGAAGTTCAAGCCTAGGTGTTCGACAGTGAGGGCCGTTCGCGGACCTGTAGGGGACGTAAAAAAACCGCTCTGGATGCGTGTTCTGAAAGGCAGTAGTCGAAAAAAAGCCGGAATGTCTCCATTCCGGCCGGCGCTTCAACGCTCGGGATAGAGAATCATCCCTGCGTGATACAGCACGTTGCTGCGAAACTCCCCGTCGGCAGTAAAGCCGGTGTCATCCACATAGTCGATGTGATCACCCTCTAACCAGTATCGACCTTGATAGGCGCTTTGTTGCCCTGCGCGGGCTTCGTCATACCGGCCGCCAGGCAGGAGCTCATGGCGAATGCGACCGTCAGCCGTCACCCACATGCCAACGTATTTGTCCTGATCCCCAAGTGGTTCACCCATGGCATTTCCTCGCTGTCGACCGGACATTCAGAATGGACTTGCGGTTGGACGCACGATCAGTTCGCTGACATCGACATCCGCAGGCTGTTCTACGGCGTAGGCGATCGCCCGGGCAATCGTTGAGGCTGGAATCGCGATCTTGCGGAACTCGCGCATCTCGGCACGCCCGCCCTCATCGGAGATACTGTCGGCCAGTTCGGACTCGGTGACGCCTGGGGCAATGACGGTGACCCGGATATCACCGCCCACCTCCTGGCGCAAGCCCTCGGAAATGGCCCGTACGGCATATTTGGTAGCGCAGTACACCGCAGCGGTCGGGCTCACAGCGTAGGCTCCAATGGAGGCAATATTGATGATCTGACCGGCGCGCTGTTCTTGCATGAGCGGCAGCGTTGCGGCAATGCCGTGCAGAACGCCGCGAATATTCACATCGATCATCCGGTTCCACTCATCGACCTTGAGCGCTTCGAGTTTCGAAAGCGGCATGACGCCGGCATTGTTGATTAGAACGTCGACGCGGCCGTGCAATTCGACAGCGAAGTCGATGAAGGACTGCATGTCATCCAGGTTGGTGACATCCAGCGCCAGGACATCAGCGATACCGCCTGCTGAACGAATCTCTTTGGCCAGAGTTTCCAGGCGATCTGTGCGGCGGGCGCCCAAGACCACGCGAGCGCCTTTGCTGGCAAGCAGGCGGGCTGTTGCTTCGCCGATGCCACTGCTGGCGCCGGTGATCACGATGACTTTTTGTTCGATGCCGTGCATTTTCATACTCCTGTTTCTGGCTTTAGAGGCCACCGCCGATACGTAGGTGGTGAAGCAAGAGTAAGAAGCCTGGGCTGGGCTGGGTTATCCGATTCCTGCGGGCAACATGCACGATCCTGCGTGAGTGCTCGGCGTTGAACGTCATGCAATGTCGGCGGGCAAAAGGCAAAAAGTGCTTATCTATTTCATCGAACATAAACCACGAATTAAGTGGCTATTCAGCCATGTGAGGCCGGTCCACACTTCCTCCATACCAGCGTTTCATGGTTACGCCACTCAGGCTCTTGCAGCGCCCGACAGGCTTGCGGACAAACCCGGTGGGTTATCACTTCTTCACGCTGGTGGGATTTCTGCCGCCGGCCATCAGAGCGACCGAGCCTGCAACAAACAGGAACCCACGTCACGCTTTGCACTGACAACCGGCAACGAATCCATCGCAAATCACGGAGTCGCTGTCATGAAAACAGTACATTCAATGATCACTGTAATCGCCTTATCTGCTCTCAGTGCAGGTTCGATGGCACTGCCAGCCAAAGAAATCGGCCATTGGACCAATCAGGCCGGCAAAGAAGTGATGGCTCCCCTTGTGGTTGAAAGTGGTGCGAACCGTCTCACTTACCGCCGCGTGGCAGAGGGTGGTGCGGAAGGTCTTAATGCCCGTAGAGTGGCTTGAGTTGATGCTGAACGCGCCACCTATGTCTGACGTGCATAGCCCATCCTACCGAGAGCCCGGCCCGCCGGGCTCTTGCAGTTGAAGGGTCCATTAAGCATCTACCCAAAAGGCTGCCGACCAACTTATTCTTTGCAATAGAAACAGCCTAACGGGAGGTAATGGCAGTGGATGATTGGGACGAAGAGCTGACACGTCTGAGGGCCGAGCTAGCATCAACCATGAAACGTTTTGCTCCGACCTACGGCGTGTTTCAGACGGGAATTGCTCCGCTGCATTTCATACGCAGTGATACTCCAACCGATGTGATACACACTGTACATAAGCCGGGGTTATGCATCATTGTGCAGGGCCGTAAACAGGTGCAGTTGTGGGAAGATAGCTATGTCTATGACCCTTTGAACTATCTGGTCGTCTCGGTAACCCTGCCTCTAGCGGGTCGGGTGACAGAGGCATCCCCAGACAAGCCCTATTTCTGCATCCGCCTGGATATCGATCCGGCAGAAATCGCTCAGATGATCGCAGACGTCAGTCCTATCGGCGTGCCGAGCCAACAGCCCCACCGAGGGCTATATCTGGATAAGATCGATAGCTCCTTGCTCGATGCGATGCTGCGACTGGTACGTCTGTTGGATGTCCCATCAGACATCCCAGCGTTGGCGCCGCTTGTACTAAGAGAAATTTTCTACCGACTGCTCAAAGGCCAGCAGGGTCAGCGTTTACATGAGATAGCTATAACCGATAGCCAGACCCATCGCGTGACTCGTGCCATTGAGTGGCTGAACAATAATTATGCACAGCCGTTGCACATTGATGAGCTAGCGAGCTACGTCAACCTGAGTAACTCCACGCTTCATCATCGATTTAAAGCGGTCACCGCAATGAGTCCTTTGCAGTATCAAAAACAACTTCGCCTCCAGCACGCACGCAGGTTGATGATCTCAGACGGACTGGATGTTTCCACAGCCGGGTTCAAAGTGGGTTATGAAAGCCCGTCACAGTTCAGCCGTGAATACAGCCGAATGTTTGGGGCTCCACCGAGCCGAGATATCGCGAAGCTTCGGTCTCTCGGGTAAGGTGCTGCTGAAGGCTTGGCTAAAACAATCCTGATGGCGGACGTCGAGCAGAATGAGGTGCAGTGCCTCATGGTCCGCTATGGGGCGAAAGCGGTCAGTCGCGACCGGCTGCTTTCGACCCATAGCAGACCCCCAAGGTAACGGACAGACGCTTTTGTGAACCGAGGGAGTTTTGCTATAACAGCCGGCCATCTCAAAGGAATGAACCTATGACAACCAAATCTGTAATTTTTCTCACCGCTGCGCTTGCTTCAGGTTTCGCCATGGCGGTCGGTGAGGCTGATTATTCAGTGTCAGAAGCGCATTGCACTCCTGAGTACTGGGAGAAGCTACCAGATGGCAAAAAGACGGAAGATCTAATCGATAAGTGCGATGATCTGGAGCCATCCGAGAACGGCGGTTCTGGGCAAAAGGTACGCTGAGCGCGATCCGAAGGATAAGGAGCCCGCAGGCTCCTTGTTTGCCGAGGTGGCTTGTCAGGCTAGATTCTCAGAAATTGTCTTCTGGGCTTTTCTTGAATTCCCAATCGGTCATTTTCTTCGCGGCGAGGAAACTCTTGCAGTTTGCGATGAACTCGTTACGGTTCGACTCTTTCGATAAGCTCGCCAGATTCTTTTCGTACATCTCCGGAGCACAGTTACCTGCTGTCGGCTCGGGCACTTTTTCCTCCGAGCAAGCTGCCAGAATAATGGCCAATCCCATGGCTGCAGCCAGTCGAGCCAATTTGATATCCATATTTTGATCCTTCGGTCATTGCGTTTAGCGTGGTTACGGGCTCCCTCGAGCCCGGCGGTAGCCTAAAACGTGGGGACGTGAAACGCCAGCTCTGACCATTTCCCTCGCCGTACACCAATGGCCGTTTTGAGTCGACTCCGCTGCGCCGTGGTACATACCGTCCAGCTTTCGCAATCAGATTGGCTGACCGTTATGGGTCGAAAGCGGTCAGTCGAGAGTGGCAGCTTTGGACCCTTAGCTGACTGCCAACTGCAAGGTGGCACTGACTGACTTGCTCTTCGCTAACGAACTTCAAATAAACGGGAGCGATCTGCTCGCGGTGGTACCGAGTATACGGGCGGCTCTTTCTTTGGGTGGCCGCTTGGGTCATTAGCGGTCAACTGCGAATGGCTGCGTGGTCTTGACTCGCCCCTCGGCGGGAGGCGGATAAGCCGCATGGTTTCATGCTCGACGTCGTCTATTACTTAATTCATCACCCGAGAGCCTGGGATGCTGCGGCGAGCGGGAATGGCCATCAACGGTACGCTTTGCGAAAGCGAGCGTACATTCGAGGAGGTTTTCGTGGCCAACTTCACAGTTCTGGTGACTGTGCTTTCGATGGTACTGGGTTTGTCCATAACCAGGATCCTGTTGGGCCTCATCACCGTTTTTCGGATCCGCCGCACCGCCAGGCCAGACTGGGTAGCTCTTGCATGGGCCTTCACGCTTTTTCTTTTCCAACTGCAATTCTGGTGGGCCCTCAATGACCTCTCCACCATCAAGAAGGAATTTTCATTCGGAGAATTCCTGCTTCTGGTCAGTCTGACCCTCGCGCTATTCACCGCTGCGGCGTTGATCCTCCCAAGCCGCAGCGAGGACGAACTGGATGGCCTTCAGGTCTACTTTGAGCAGGATGGGCGGTACGCTTTATTGGCGATTTGTACGTACCTCGGACTAGGCAGTGTGATCAATATCGTGTTCTTCCATGCCTCACCATTTCAGCTGTGGGCAGTCTTGGATCTGGTCATGATCACCTTGTCGTCGGCAGCTTTCTTTGCACCGTCACGCCGGCTCTACGCTTCCCTTACATTGGCCTATCTACCGTTGTCGGTATTCGATACCGCCGTGTCATTGAACTCATAGGCAGACCAGCGCTTTGCCGCCTGAAAGCACGGGTTCCTAGCCTGAAGCTGGGAACGCGTGTCATCGCGAGCAATTGTGATACAGCGGAAAACTCAGCGGCCCGGGTAGTTTGAGATTGCAGAGCGAACACGCTGGCTCCAGAGGCCTGGATACATCAAGCTCGATGACGCATTGGCGATGGCGGAGCAGACGGAGGCCCGAACGCCTACAGCGACGGTCAAGGTATGACCGTCGCTGTCCGACCCATAGCGGCCCCTCGGTATCGGCTGAAATCGGTCAGAATCAGCCGCCCGAGCAGCGGTTTAAAGGACGCCGATTCGAGGCTCAATGCGTGCTGCGCCGATTACTGGATCAAGGGCACGCCACTCAGCGCTTGCAACTGCTCGAAGTCGATATCCGCAAAAATCTCGACCACGCGCAGCCCATCTGAGGTTACATCCAGCACGGCCAGGTCGGTGTAGATGCGGCTGACACAACCGAAGCCGGTCGGCGGGTAGGTGCACTCGGGCACCAACTTGCTTTCGCCGGACTTGGTAAGGTGGTTCATCATCACGAACACGTGGCGGGCGCCAGTGGCCAGGTCCATTGCGCCGCCCACGGCGGGGATCGAACCTGCGGCGCCGGTGTGCCAGTTGGCCAAGTCGCCCTTGACCGATACCTGGAACGCGCCCAGTACGGCGATGTCCAGATGGCCGCCACGCATCATCGAGAACGAATCGGCGTGGTGGAAGAAAGCGCCACCGGGGAGCATGGTGACGTGCTCTTTACCGGCGTTGATTAGGTCATCGTCTTCCTCGTCCGGTGCCGGGCTCGGGCCCATGCCCAGCAGGCCGTTCTCGCTGTGCAGGAATACTTCCTTGTCGCCCAGGTAGTTGGCTACCAGGGTGGGGGCGCCAATGCCCAGGTTTACGTACGCGCCTTCCTGGATGTCTGCGGCCACGCGCTGGGCCATCTCGGTGCGGGAGAGCTTTTTGGTGATGGTCATGGCAGGCCTCAGACAGCTTTGGCAATCGAAGAAGTGGCAGCACCGCTAACGGCAACCACGCGCTGGACGAAGATACCGGGGGTGATAATGTGTTCCGGGTCCAGTTCACCAAGTTCGACAACCTGGTCGACCTGGGCGATGGCGGTCTTCGCGGCCATGGCCATGATCGGGCCGAAGTTACGGGCGGCCTTGCGGTAGGTCAGGTTGCCCCAACGGTCGCCCTTGTGCGCCTTGATCAGTGCGAAGTCGGCGTGCAGCGGCATTTCCAGCACGTACATGCGGCCGTCGATTTCACGGGTTTCCTTACCTTCGGCCAGCAGGGTGCCGTAGCCGGTCGGCGAGAAGAACGCACCGATGCCCGAACCTGCTGCGCGGATGCGCTCGGCCAGGTTGCCTTGCGGTACCACTTCCAGTTCGATCTTGCCGGCGCGGTACAGTTCGTCGAACACGTAGGAGTCGGACTGACGCGGGAACGAGCAGACCACCTTGCGCACGTGGCCCGCCTTAAGCAGGGCGGCCAGACCAATCTCGCCGTTGCCGGCATTGTTGCTGATGATAGTCAGGTCGCGGGCACGAGTGGCGATGAGCCCGTCGATGAGCTCGGACGGCATGCCTGCCGTACCAAAGCCGCCGACCATGATGGTCGAACCGTCGATGATGCCTTCTACCGCGCTGGCGACGGACTCAAACGTTTTATTGATCACAGCGAGCTCCTGGTTATTCCTGGAGTTGGGTTGATCTGATCAACCGCTGAGCAGTGCGGGGAATGGTGGCCACTCAGCGATTGGCGTTGTTTGGCTGATGTGGCTCTAGCGTGCCGCAAGACTGGGTAAGAAGGGGAGAGGGAGAAGTGGAATTTGTGCGTTTATCGAACGGTTGTGCGATCTTCGGTTGTCCTCGCTGCCACGCTTTAAACTGTCGCCTGAACGGCGTGCTTCCTGAAAATAGTGCGGAGGATGTCGATGAAGAACGACAGCTTGGGAAACAGATTCAAGCTGTCCTGGGATATACGACGTGAGTATCCGCGGGTGGCGTCTGATATTCCTCCAGCATCTCCGTCAGCCGCCCACTGTGCAGGTACTGGCCCAGACCCCGCTCCAAGTGAGAATCGGCTCAACCTAAACGGGTATCGTTTGACGGTTACAGGCTGGAATTGATGCTTCCGTTCGCTTGTAGTGCTCGCCCGATATTCTTCGCCGCGGTAAGGGTCACGGGCAGCGCTCGATGTTCAAGCTCCTCTGTGGTGCACCGCACTGCCGGCGCTGCGATGCTGATGGCGCCAACTGGGTAGCCGTCGATATCAAGGACTGGAACGGCGAGGATGCGCAGACCCTCGGCGAACAGCGAGTCGGTGATGATGTACCCATCCTTACGAATCTGCTCCAACACCTCGGACAACGGCCGTGAGAGGGATTTGCTCATGAAGGACGTGGACGAGGAAAGCTCCTTGATGCGCTCAACTTCGTGATCAGGAAGGAACGCGAGGATTGATTGGCCAATCGCGGTCTGGCAAGCCGGCACCGTTGTGCCAATACGAATATCCACTCCAAGCCGAGTGATACCTGCCCTGACACGTTCCAGGTAGAGAACGTCTGCGCCTTGCAGCACGGCGAAGCTTGCGGCTTCACTGGTTTCACTGACCAGCCCCCTCAGCACAGGGCGAACCAGACTGCGCAGGTCTGTGTGAGCAATGGCATGGAAGCCCAGGTTGAGGATTTTGAGTGTGAGGGAGAATCGCTTGCTCTCAGGAATTCGAGAAACATAGCCGAGGTCCACCAACGTATTCAGCATGCGATAGGTCGTGCCTGGGTCGAGCTCAGCCTTGGCAGCGATCTGGCTCAGGGTCAGCTCGTCGCTTTCCGCTGTGAAGGCCTCCAGGACTCGAAATCCTTTGGCAAGAGACTGCACAGTGCTGCGCTGATTTTTATCTTCGTCAGCGGCGGTCGTTTCGCTTTTTGTTGAGGTTCTAGGAGCCATGCGCGCTATCCACCTGGTGTAATTCTTGTTTTCGGAATGCGAAAAAATTCGTTAAAGAAGAATAGCACCAAGCGCTGCCTCATCCCACCTTAGATTTCTGCCGCTTACCTAGTTTTCAGGGAGCGAAATGATGGCATCCAACCCTCCATCGTGATTGATCAGGGTGACCTCGCCGCCATGCTGACGGGCTATGGTGCGTACGATGGAGAGGCCCAGGCCGACCCCGCCAGTATTGCGGTTTCTGGAGTGTTCCAAGCGGTAGAACGGGGTAAAAACAGCTTCAAGCTCTGAATCAGGAATACCATTTCCTCTGTCCGTCACCGAAATGTGGACCTGCTTATCCGCACTGTAGACGCGCACATCTGCGCACTCGCCGTATCTCACAGCATTCTCGATGAGATTACGGATCGCTCGCCGTAGAGCGTCAGGCCGGCATTCCAAAATGACTTTTGAGTTGCAGGAGAAAGACACGGCCATTCCCAAGGCGACCATGTCTTCGCACAAGCTTTCGACCAAAGTCCCGATGTCCATGGTCCTGGTTGGCTCGGTCACAGCATTGTCACGGCCGTAACCAATTGCGGCTTCAGTGATAGCCGTAATCTCGTCCAGGGTCGCAAGCATCTTGCGCTGTACTTCAGGATCCTGAATGAACTCAACACGCAGCCTGAGCGAGGTCAACGGAGTTCTAAGGTCGTGGCCCACCGCAGCCAACATGCGCGTACGATCATCGACAAAGCGCTGAATTCTGCGTTGCATCTGGTTGAAGGCTTGGGCGGTGCGACGGATATCTTCAGGCCCATGCTCGCGCAACTCCGTGCCTGAATGGCCTCGGCCCAATCGCTGGGCAGCACGTGCTAAATCTCGCAGGGGCTGGCTGATACCCCTGGCGATCAACACGGCAATCAAAGTGAGGGCCACTGCGGTGATACCCAGGGATACCAATGCTCGGCGACTAAACGGAGAGTCCGTCACTGGCTTGGCGTAAGCGGCATGTAACCACGTTCCATCATTCAGCGGGGTGGCCAGCCCCATGACATTGAGCTGCGGCAAGTAGATGAACCTAGCCGTTCGAGTGGAGGGCCACAGATCTTCGCTCGGCACAGACCAAGCAGCTGTCGCATCAATCGTTGCCGGTGGGACCTCGTCTTCGCTTCGGAACTGCAGAGGGATGCTTCCCTGTGGCTGCCCATGGCTCAAAGGTTCAAGCAAATGCCTACGAGCGAACTTCCACCACTCCGAGGGTTGGCTCGGTGAGGCTGGAAAGAGCCAGAACCGTTCGTAAGCGGTGCTGCTGACCTGGAGCGTCATTTGGCGTTCATCCACGGGCATTCGGTCCAGGAGTGATGCCAAGGATGAGGTTCGACTCAGAAAGTCAGACTTCGCCACCTCCCTAAGCGCACCCGCTCGCTCGTCCCAAAAAATACTGAGCGTCAGCGCTTGGGAGGCTATCAGCGCCAATAACATAAGCCCGATGAATCTTGCGGCTAAATTGGGGTTTCGTAGTTTCATGTTGATTTGGAAACCGGGTGCACAAATGCGTAGCCGCCGCCCCAATGAGTTCTAATATAAATCGGGTTTTTTGGGTCTGGCTCAATCTTTCTGCGAAGCCGGCTGATTTGGTTATCGATACTCCGGTCAAAGGGTTCGCTAGCACGGCCTGAGACTTTATTAAGGAGGTCATCGCGCGTGACGATTTCACCTGGCTTTTCTAATAATGCAGCCAGTAGCCTGAACTCGGTCCCACTCAATGAAACCGATACGCCGTCAGCTCCTAATAACTCCCTTAGTTTACAGTTCAACATCCAATCGCCGAAGCGGATCGACCCCTCTACCAAGCTGGAAACACCCTCGCTTGCTGACGTGGACCGACGTAGCAAAGCTTTGACGCGAGCCAGCAATTCACGGGGGTTGAAGGGCTTTTTGAGATAGTCATCGCCCCCCATCTCAAGTCCGAGGATTACGTCCAGATCTTCTGTGCGGGCACTCAAAAAAAGTACTGGTGTATTAGAGCGAGAGCGGATGTGCCTGCACAGACTTAATCCGTCTTCGCCGGGCATCATGACATCAAGAATGATTAAGTCAGGGGTATCTTTATCAAGCAGATCCCTGAGTGCGTTGCCATCAGCTACAGCTGTCACACGATAGCCTTCTTGGGACAGGTATTGTGCAACTAGTTCGCGGATGTCTGGATAGTCATCAACGATTGCAATGTGCTGGCTGGAACTCATTTGTAAACCATCTGATGTAGTCGAGTCCTTTCAGCCTAAGGTACAGACGGCATTTTGAAAAGGGCTGCACAAATTGGCCTGATACAAAGCTGATACATTTCTGACAGGTTTGTGAGATTTCAGATGCATAAAACACACAAACCGTCCCACAAGGGACAAACTTTTCACGCCCCTCGGGACTTAGGATTCAGGCTCGATCACACAAACGAGAGCCCTGAGATGAGCAAGTTCAAAAACGCCGTCCTGTTCTGTCTGGTTTGCTCCGCAAGCGCCCTGTCGGTCACCGCCAACGCGGACCCTTCTCCGTACGAGTACGGTAAAACCTTGGATGTTGCGAAGGTCATCAAGCTGAACGAGCCGAACCCTGCGGTTTGCAAGGTCGTGGAGGCCACCATGACCTACGAGGATTCTCAGGGCGCGGTGAAGACCGTTTCCTATCGCCGCCTGGCTGACGTGTGTACCAACCGCTGATTGGCCGCCTTTTGAACCTCTTCGAGCATTCGTTTAGCGCACCTGTTCTTGCGCACCCGGCGGCGATGCCGCTGCCGCCTGCATCACCGTTGGAGTCTTTATGCTTGGCCTAGTCAAGACGGCGCTGCACAAGCCTTACACCTTTGCAGTCCTTGCCATCCTCATCTGTATCGTCGGTCCGCTCGCTGCCTTGCGCACCCCCACTGACGTGTTTCCCGACATCGATATCCCGGTAATCGCGGTTGTATGGCAGTACAACGGGCTTTCGCCGAATGACATGGCCGGCAGGGTGATCTACACCTACGAGCGTGCGCTTGGCACAACCGTTAACGATATCCAGCACATCGAATCGCAGTCGCTGCCTGGGATGGGGATCGTCAAAATCTTCTTCCAGTCCGGGGTGGACATCCGCACGGCCAATGCCCAGGTCACAGCGATATCCCAGACGGTGTTGAAACAAATGCCTCCTGGCATCACCCCGCCGATGATCTTGAACTACAAAGCTTCCACTGTTCCGATTTTGCAGATGGCGTTCTCCAGCAGTTCGCTGTCTGAAGCAAAGATTCGAGATCTGGCTCTCAACAGCATCCGTCCACAGCTCTCCAGTATCGAAGGCTTGGCCATGCCTTTCCCCTATGGCGGGAAACAGCGGCAGATCACGCTTGATCTGGACCCTCAGGCGTTGGCGGCCAAAGGCCTCTCCGCCCAGGACGTTGGCAAAGCACTGTCTGCCCAGAACCAGATCATTCCGGTGGGAACGCTCAAGCTTGACCGCTCGGAGTACACCGTGTTGTTGAACAACAGCCCGGTAGCAGTTGAGGCACTGAACCAGTTGCCGGTGAAGACGGTGAATGGTGTAACCATCACGCTGGGCCAGGTCGCTCACGTGCGTGACGGTTCGTCGCCGCAGACCAACATCGTGCGTGTAGATGGACGCCGTGCGGTACTGATGCCAGCGCTGAAGAATGGCGCGGTTTCGACCCTTTCGATCGTTCAGCAGATCCGTGAAGCCTTCCCAGCGATGTACGAGGTTCTTCCAGACTCGCTGAAAACGTCGTTACTCGCTGATGCTTCGGTATTCGTGAAGGCCTCGGTAGAAAGCGTGGCTCACGAGGGCATTATCGCGGCCGTGCTCACCAGCTTGATGATCCTGCTGTTCTTGGGCAGCTGGCGAAGCACTGTGATCATCGCGTCTTCCATTCCGTTGGCCATTCTCTCGGCGATCGCGCTACTGTCGGTCACCGGACAAACCTTGAACGTCATGACCCTGGGCGGATTGGCGCTTGCGGTCGGGATTCTGGTCGACGATGCGACGGTCACCATTGAGAACATCAACTGGCATTTGGAACAAGGTAAGGCAGTCAGGGACGCCATCCTCGATGGTGCTCGTCAGATCGTAGGGCCTGCATTCGTATCGCTGCTCTGTATCTGCATCGTGTTCGTACCGATGTTCTTGCTAAACGGTATTGCCGGCTACCTGTTCCGTCCCATGGCGCTCGCGGTCATCTTCGCGATGGGCTCATCGTTCCTGCTCTCACGGACACTGGTGCCGACTATGGCGCTCTTCCTGCTCAAACCCCATCAGGTCGAGTCGGGCGAAGGTCGCCACCCTGAAGAACCGTACCTGAACCACCACGAAGGTGATCACCCCCGCGGCCATTTGACCAAGGGGCTTGTAGCGTTCCAGCAAGGATTCGAAAAACGGTTCTCCGCCATCCGGGACCAATATCTTGATGTGCTGCGCTTCGCCCTTGCACGGCGTCGAGTGTTCCTCGGCTCTTTCCTGGGCTGCGTACTCGCCTCGTTCCTGCTGGTGCCAACGCTCGGCAAGGATTTCTTTCCGGCAGTGGACGGCGGCGCAATCGCATTGCATGTTCACCTGCCTCTCGGTACTCGGATCGAAGAAAGCGCCGCGATGTTCGACAGGATCGAGGACTCGATTCGTAAGGTCATTCCTGGCAACCAGCTCGCAACCCTCATGGACAACATTGGTATCCCGGCGTCGGGTATCAACATGGCCTACAACAACACCGGCACCACTGGGCCTCATGACGGTGACATTCAGATCGAGCTGAAAGCGGGGCATGCGGCTACTGCTTCATACGTGAAAGCGCTGCGCGAGCAATTACCTGTCGAGTTCCCGGGCACCACATTCTCCTTCCTGCCGGCCGACGTAAGCAGTCAAATTCTCAACTTCGGCTCCCCTGCACCGCTGGACGTGCAGATCTCGGGGCCCAATGACGAAGCCAACCGCGCATTTGCTGCAGCGCTGATGAAGCGGCTTCGGTTGATCCCCGGGATTGCTGACCTCAGGCTGCAGCAACCGACCGGCTACCCGACCTTCAAGGTCAGCGTGGACCGCTTGAAAGCTTCGCCGCTGGGTATCACCGAAGCCGACGTTACCAGCAGCATGACATCGTCCCTGGCAGGCAGCTCACAGATTGCGCCGGCGTTCTGGCTCGATCCCAAGTCTGGGGTTTCGTATGGCCTGGTGGCGGCTGCCCCGCAATACCGTATGGATGACCTCAGCAAACTGGAGGCGCTTCCCATCACCGGAGCCGATGGGCGTACGCAGATGCTGGGCAACCTGGCCACCATCACTCGCGAGTCGAGTCCGGCAGTTATCAGCCACTACAACATCCGACCCACGCTCAACCTCTATGCCAATGTCCAGGACCGAGACCTGGGTGGCGTCGCAACAGATATCCAACGCGTGTTGAAAGGTGCCGAATCGATACGTCCCAAAGGCGTCTCCGCTTCGCTGCATGGCCAGATCGAGGCCATGAATGAGGCGTTCAGTGGCCTGATGTTTGGGTTGGTTGGGGCAATCGTGCTGATTTACCTGCTGACGGTGGTGAACTTCCAATCCTGGATCGATCCGGTGGTGATCATTTCCGCGCTTCCTGCGGGCCTCGCCGGCATTGTCTGGATGCTGTTCCTGACGGGTACGACCCTTTCCGTTCCGGCGTTGACCGGGGCAATTCTGTGCATGGGTGTGGCTACGGCCAACTCAATCCTGATTGTCAGCTTCTGCAGAGAGCGCCTTGCTGCCCACGGCGATGCATTGAAAGCCGCTGTTGAGGCGGGCTTCACGCGCTTCCGCCCCGTGTGCATGACAGCGCTGGCAATGATCATCGGGATGCTACCCACCGCACTGTCCACCGAACAAAACGCTCCGCTGGGCCGCGCTGTGGTCGGCGGATTGATCTTGGCGACATGCGCCACGCTGCTGTTTGTTCCAACACTGTTCAGCCTTGTCCATGGGCGCAAGGGCTCGAACACACTATTGATGAATGCTGGAGAACGCCCGGATGTCGCGTAACAAAACCGCCACGATAAGTACTTCGAAAAAATTCTTGGTGAGCGGAGTGGCCTTGGTCGTGATCGCCGTGGGCAGCGGCCTCGCTGTTCGTTCATACCATGCCAACGCCGTGGAGGCGTGGGCCGTGGCGCATGCTGATCCGACGGTGAGCACGGTGATTGCGAGTGCCGACTCATCCGAAAAAACGCTCCGGTTACCTGCTACATTGGCCCCTTGGAGTGATGCGCCCATCCATGCTCGGGTCAGCGGATACTTGAAGCGCTGGACGGCCGACTTGGGTACGCGTGTAAGTGCAGGGGACGTGCTGGCAGAGATTGATAGTCCTGAGTTGGACCAGCAAATTGCCCAAGCGAAGGCCGACTTGGAGCAAGCTCGCGCCCAAGCAGCGATTGCCCGCCTCACCGCTTCTCGATGGCAGCGACTGTTAGCCGAGCACTCCGTGTCTCAACAAGATGCAGATGAGAAAGCGGCGGACTCCCGCGCTATTTCAGCGCGCGCTGATGCGGCCAAAGCGAACTACGAGCGTCTCATGCAAATGGGCCAGTTCAAGGTGCTGCGAGCACCGTTCGACGGGATAGTCACTGCCCGTAATACGGATGTTGGCCAGCTGATACATGCGGATAACACTGCCGGCCCTGAGCTGTTCCACATGGTCGCGTTGCATGATTTAAGACTGCTTGTACCCATTCCCCAAAGCTACGCGACCGCGCTTTCGGCAGATTTCAAAGCCAAATTGCGAGTACCTGAGCGTCCAGGTGAAGCATTTGATGCAACACTGATGAGCACTGCGGGCTCGATCGACCAGCGCTCTGGCACCCTGATGGCGCAGTTCAAAGTGAGCAACTCCGATGGCAGGCTTCTCCCAGGGGGATATGCCGAGGTTGAGTTACCCGTTGGCAGTCGGCCAAGCAGCGTCGCCGTGCCTGCAACCAGTTTGATTTTCCGCAAAGCAGGACCGCAGGTAGCTGTGGTAAATAAAGCAGGTTTCGTTGCCCTTCGAGATGTGCACATAGGCCTCGACCTGGGCACAAGTCTGCAATTGGACGCAGGCCTTCAGGCTGGAGAGCAGGTCATCGATAACCCGCCAGATGGGTTACGGGCTGGCGACAAGGTCAAAGTGGCAGAGGGAGTGGTTAACCATGCCCCGAAAGCCTGAGCTTTTATTGCTTGCCGTACTGATCAGTGGGTGTTCGCTTGCACCCCAATACAGCGCGCCGATCGTCGATTTGCCAGCCCAATATTTTGAGCCCGGTTGGCAATCTGCTTCACCGTCTGACGCCACGAAATCAATCGACTGGGGCTTGTTCAACGACACCACCTTGAGCGACCTCCAAGCGCTCCTGATCAAGCGGAACCCGGACATACATGCGGCGCTAGCGCATTACCAAGCCGCCACGGCGTATGCCGCAGGTGTATCCGGGTTGTCTGCGCCTCAGCTGGAGGTTGAGGTGGCCACCCTTCGGCAGCGACAGTCTGACAATCGCCCGCTGCGCGGTGCCAGTCAGCCTTCCGTCTACAACAGTAATACGTTGGGGTTGGCCGGCACGTTGGATCTCGATCTGTGGGGGCGACTGCGCAACGAAGCCTCGATGGCCCAGGCTCAAGCAGAGGCGTCAGCCGAGGATCTGCGAGAAGCCCAGCGCTCGTTGCAAACACAGTTGGCCATCCATTACCTCCGGTTGAGGGGCATGGATGCACAAAGCAAAATTCTTCGCGAGACGATCAACAGCTATGGCCAGGCTCTGAAACTGGTCGAGAGCCGTTATCGCGGCGCGATCGCCTCAGAGCTCGATCTTGTTCGAGCCAAGCACCAACTCTCAGACGCTAAAGCACAGCTTGACGAGACGCTCGGACTGCGCGCGGTAGAGCTCCACATGGTGGCCGCCCTCGTTGGGTCTACTGCTGAGCAATTGAAGCTGGCCTTACCTGATCCGCAGCCTGAGCTGCCCGACATCCCGAAAACGCTTCCCAGCGCTTTGTTACAGCAGAGGCCCGATATTTCCGCTGCTGAGCGCCGAGTTTACGCCGCCAATCGCGGTATCGGCGTAGCGCGGGCCGCAATGTACCCAGATATAGGACTGACCGCCTCAGTCGGAGGGCAGACCACCGGGAGCGGCAGCCTCATAGCAGCCAGCAATCGATATTGGGCCTTGGGCCCGTTGATCCACCTGCCGATTTTCGAAGGCGGCCGCTTGCAAGCGCAGGAAGATCAAAAGGTGGCCGAATTTGATGAAGCCTCTGCTCATTACCGCAGCATCGTGCTGAATGCGATTCGCGAGGTTGAGGACAACCTTGCAATGCTCAATCACCTGAAGCAGCAAGCATCGGATGAGAGTGACGCGCTGAGCGCAGCGCAGCGTGCTACGACCCTGGCCACACAGCGCTACAAAGAAGGTGCCATCAGCTACCTGGAGGTCCTCACGGCGCAGACTTTGGACCTCGCAGCTCAGCGAGAGCTGCAGAAGGTTCAGACCAACCAGATGATTCACAGTGCCCGATTGATCGGTGCCGTAGGCGGTGAGTGGGGCTCGTAGAGCGCCGCGAAGCTATTCAGGAAGTGCTCATAAAAGCTAATGGAATTTCAGAGGGAATGGACATGGCATAAAAGAATAAAAAATCAGTTGAAGGGCCCAAAAAAGGATGGGCCCTGCCTACTGATGGTGATATTCTATTTGAAAAGAAGAAAAAACTTTCGCAATCCGAAAAACAACAAGGTGCGAAGAAAGATGAAACAGATTTTCAAACAACATGCCTGTTCCAAGCGTGCCGTCTACTCAGATCCAGGCAGCTGCGGCAATTTCGGTCTCTCCGTGATTGGATCATGTCTTTCGCGTGCGATGCCCAGTTCACATCTGAGGCAAGCTGTCATTCGCACCCAAATCAATATCGGCGCCTTTATCCATAAGGCGCGGCGCTTCGGTACTTCCGGCGCTGTCCGGCTTCGCCCCTCGTCGCTGTTCTCAAACGACTCTTTCAACACTCCACATAATAAAGACCCTGGCGTTTTTCGCAGCCGTCGTGGACCGGGCTATGAAGTGGTCGTTTTCGAAAAACTGATTACATAGCGTGATAAGTCTGAACTGATTCTAAATCAGCTTATAGATTAACTACGCCATTGCACTGTGTTTACCACGGCAAGCTTTTGCTCGCCCCGAAAAACGCATAAATAATAAAAGGTAGTGCTATGTTGATGCAGCAAGTAGAGACTGAACCCTTGCCGGACAAGGTGAAAAGCCAGGCCAATATAAGTGCCAGATTAGAGAGACTCCCAATCACCAAGCAGGTTTTTTGGGCTCGAAACATTATCGGTGCCGCAACATTCTTTGATGGATACACCGTGATTGCGATCGCCTACGCAATGCCGGTGCTGGCCAAGGAGTGGAGCTTGAGCGGTGCGCAGATCGGCATGATCCTTTCGGCGGGCTATCTGGGCCAGCTGTTCGGTGCGTTGATCTTTGGCTGGCTCGCTGAAAAGCTCGGGCGTATGAAGGTACTGACCTTTACCATCCTCCTGTTCGTGTCGATGGACGTGGCCTGCCTGTTCGCCTCCGGCGCAGCGATGATGATTGCGTTCCGGTTCATCCAAGGCATCGGCACGGGAGGAGAGGTACCTGTAGCCAGTGCTTATATCAACGAGCTAATCGGCTCTAAGAAACGAGGAAAATTCTTCCTCCTTTACGAGGTCATGTTCCTGTTGGGCTTGGTCGGAGCCGGCATCATTGGTTACTTCCTGGTGCCGATATACGGTTGGCAAGCCATGTTCGCCGTTGGGGTTGTCCCCGCCATGCTGCTGATACCGCTGCGCTTCTTCCTGTTCGAATCGCCGCGTTGGCTCGCCTCCAAAGGCCGCATGGACGAGGCTGATCGAATCGTTACTCGGCTGGAAAATAGCGCGGTTAAAGCCGGCAAAACGTTGCAACCTCCAGTTGAAGTGCCGCAGATCCAAACGGACAAGAACGGTTTGGGCTGGAAAGAGCTTTTCAAGGGCATGTACCTCAAGCGCTCGCTGGTGATCTGGGCAATGTGGTTTGGCTCCTACATGGTCGCCAATGGTCTAATTACCTGGCTGCCAACCCTTTATCGCCAACACTTCAACTTGCCGCTTGAAACGAGCTTGGCCTATGGCTTTATGACCTCAGCTGGGGGTGTAGTTGCCGCAGTAATTTGCGCATTGCTTATTGACAAAGTCGGCCGTCGTCGCTGGTATATGGGGGCACTCTTCTTGGCAGCCATCCCATTAGCAATCCTGGCAACTACTGGTGCAAGTGCTCCATTGAAGATTTTGGCCCTGGCAGGTCTAGGATACGCACTGGTTCAAACAGTTACTTTCTCTCTCTATCTCTACTCGGCAGAGCTTTACCCCACTCGACTGCGCGCTTTGGGAACCGGCGTCGGTAGTGCTTGGCTGAGAATGGGTTCTGCACTTGGCCCGATCATTGTAGGCTTTACAGTTTCCGGTGTTGGTGTTCAGTATGTATTCGGAACTTTCGCGGTCGTACTGCTGATCACTGCAATCATCACAGCTTTGTTCGCAATTGAAACCAAAGGGCGGATTCTGGAAGAACTTTCGCCTTGAGTATTAACTGGAAATAACAAGCGGCGGTACCTGACCTAGCAGCAACCTCAGAACACATCAAAGTGTGTTTTGCGCCCGCGCATGCGTTAGTTGCGAAAATTAACTAAACCAGAGGTAACAAAAATGAGCACTAAAAACACCATCGACCTGAAAGGCCTCGTTCCTGCTCCAGTAACTCCGTTCACCCGTGACGGCGAAGTTGACTACGCAGCCATTCAGAAACTGGGCTCGTGGCTGGGCAGCATCGAAGGCGTCAAAGGCCTGGTCGTTTTGGGTCACGCTGGTGAAGGTACGTTCCTGACCCAGGCCGAACAGGGCCGCGTCATCCAGGCTTTCAAAGAATCGGTTGGCGGCCGCCTGCCAATCATCGCCGGCATCACCGGTGAAGGTACTCAAGTCGCCGCTGAGGAAGCCAAACGCGCTGTAGACAACGGTGCTGCTGCAGGTCTGGTGTACCCATCCCACGGCTGGCTGCGCTTCGGCTACCAGAAAGGCGCCGCCCAGGACCGCTACAAGGCCATCTACGAAGAAAGCGGTCTGCCGCTGATCCTCTTCCAGTACCCGGACGTGACCAAGGCCACCTACGACCTGGAAACCCAACTGGAAATCGCCAAGCAGCCCGGCGTCTTCGCCATGAAGAACGGTGTTCGTAACATGCGCCGTTGGGACACCGAGATCCCAGTAATCCGTCGTGAAGTGCCGGACCTGCAGATCCTGACCTGCCATGACGAATACCTGCTGCACACCATGTTCGACGTGGACGGTGCCCTGGTTGGCTACGGCGGCCTGACCCCTGAGCCGCTGATCGAGCTGATCGCTGCTGGTAAGCGTCGCGACTACCCAGCTGCTCGTGCCATCCACGACAAGCTGCTGCCGGTAACCCGCAATGTCTACCACCGCGGTTCCCACATGGAAGGCACCGTGGCTCTGAAACACGGCCTGGTTGCCCGAGGCATCCTGGATCACGCCACCGTGCGTTCGCCGCTGCTGCCTCTGGCAGAAGGCGCCGACAAGGAAATCGCTGACGCTCTGCGCAGCGCTGGCCTGGTCTGATCCCAAGCCAAAGCCAGCACCGAGCCTTTTCGGTGCTGGCCTTCAGCTGAAATACCGGCCAGGGCCCTGCGCATCAGGGTCTTGGCATCTTTCGATTCGGATTCTGCTTCACACACGAACAACGATCCGTTTTCCCGGAAGGACGGCATTCGCCCGCTCAACCGGCGATGACAGGCCAACAAAGCCCTTCAATAAAAACAACAGGGGACCGGTCTTGAACATGAATGCAAATCGCAAAAGCCTCGTACTCGTCATTCCTACTCTGCTTCTGCCTATCCATGTTTGGGCTGAAGGTTTCGTGGAAGACACTAGCGCCACTCTGACCTTCAGAAACTTCTTTTTTGAACGCAATTTCACTGCACCTGGTGTCGCTCAGAGCCATGCCCGTGAGTGGACGCAGGGTTTTATCTTTGATCTCAAGTCAGGATTTACACAGGGCACTATTGGCTTCGGCGTGGATGTCTTGGGTAAGTATGCAGTGAAGCTCGACGGGGGCGCAGGTGAGTACGGTGCGCTGCTGTTGCCTAAGGATGGCGATGGTGATCCAGCCGGAAGCTTCGGCAGGCTTGGGGTTGCGGTAAAGGCGAAGCTGTCGAGCACCGAGGTAAAGGTCGGCGAGTGGATGCCTAATTTCCCGATCGTCACCGCAGACGACTTCAGGGCGCTGCCGCAGACTTTCCGCGGCGCTCAGCTCGCTTCGCAAGCGCTCAAGAACTGGTCGTTTTACGCAGGCGAGTTCACCAAGACCAGCCTTCGAAATGACTCCTCCATGGAGGATTTCTCATTCGGATCTGCGCAGTCAGACTCCTTCAAATTCCTAGGTGCTGACTACCGCGCTACCGCTAAAAATACGACTGTCCGTCTCTGGTCGGGGGAGTTGGAAGACATTTACCAGCAGCACTACCTTGGGCTCATCAAGAAATGGCCGCTCAGCCAAGCGATATCGTTTACCTCAAACCTTGGCTATTTCTGGGGCAAAGATGCGGGGGCTGCAAAGGCAGGCTCGCTGGATAACCAGACAGCTTCCGCTCTGTTCAGCCTCAACATCGCTCAGCACTCGATCAGTATCGGGCTGCAAAATGTTTCGGGTGACACCGGGTGGATGCGCATCGGCGGGACCGGCGGCATTTACCTTGCGAACAACACCTTCAACCATGCCTTCGACAATCCTCGCGAAAGATCCTGGCAGGTTCGATATGACCTCAATTTCGTCGGCTACGGGATACCTGGTCTGACTTTCATGACGCGGTATGTGCATGGCGATAACGTGGAATTGAGAAACGTCAAAGACGGTTCGGAATGGGTACGAGAATCAGAACTGGGTTACGTGGTTCAGAGCGGCAAGCTGAAGGATCTGGCCGTGCGGTGGCGAAACTCCAGCGTCCGACGAGATTTCAACGCGAGTGATTACGACGAGAACCGACTGATCGTCAGCTACCCGCTCAACATTTTCTAGGAGGCCGAATCACATCATGCAAATGTACGAAGCTACCGAAGTCATTGAGGTGCTTGGCCAGGCGTCCGCCAATGAGTTGCTCAAGGAGGGGTGGACTCTGCTCGCAATCGTCCCGAGCGCACAATCGACTCCTTGGTACATTCTCGGGAAGCGCTCTTAGCCGAGTGGCATCTTGTACGGACGCTCCCGGGTCAATTGGGCAGTTTCGAACGGGGAGTTTACCTCGATAGCGGTCAGTGCTGAGCGGCCGATTCCGACGCAACCAACGACTGCCATGTCCCGACCGAGCGCCAGCCCCAGCACGTCAGGCCATTGCGCCAGCTAATTACGTTATGGCCGACATCTGAATCTTGTATTTCATTTGCACGCGCACGGCTGATTAGCATCGTCGATGTCTTCCTGTCGACGAGAACAACAACGTGAACCTTGGAACGATCATTACCCGAAGTGCCCGCTACTGGCCGGACCACATCGCCGTGGCGGACAGCCAGACACGTCTCACATACGCCCAGCTGGAGCGGCGAGGCAACCGCCTGGCCTCAGCGCTGGGCACGCTGGGCGTGGGCGTCGGCGAGCATGTGGCGATCCTCGCCGCCAACCGCGTGGAGCTGGTCGAAGCGGAAGTGGCGCTGTACAAGGCGGCGATGGTCAAGGTGCCGATCAATGCGCGGCTGTCAGTGGATGAAGTGGTGCGGGTGCTGGAAGACTCCTGCA